>SAMEA104404097__coassemble_2691_pt1 | contig 11834 bp, 6 predicted proteins | sample SAMEA104404097__metabat2_high_PE_098 | metagenome-assembled genome bin SAMEA104404097 (sample SAMEA104404097) | Balaenoptera acutorostrata | reverse complement strand
GGTAGAGCACAACACTTTTAATGTTGGGGTCCTGGGTTCGAGCCCCAGGCGGATCACAAAGGGAAGTCGAAAGGCTTCCCTTTTTTCGTTTTATGCGGGTTGCGGGTACTGTATGTCGTATTTTCCCGCGATAACGAAATCTGAATTTTGTGCGCAGCCCTATTGCTTGCAGCGGAATTGCCGGTGACAGCAAAAAATTTCCTACCTTTGCGCATTCAAACTAAAGTCGGTTATATGCTCAATCATCACAAAGCGATTCTACGTCTCGGTATTCCTATTACAATCGGTCAGCTCGGTGTTATCATCATGGGGTTTGCCGATACGATGATGGTCGGTCGTTACAGTACCGATGCTCTTGCGGCAGCGGCATTTGTGAACAGCGTGGTGAATCTGATGATGTATTTTCTGATGGGCTATAGCTACGGACTTACTCCGATTATCAGTTCTCTGTTCGGACAAGGCCGCAAGAAGCAGGTCGGAGAAACGCTGAAACAGGCAATCTTGTGCAATATCCTGTATGCACTTGTGCTGATGGCCATTCTCGGCGGTGTGTATATCTTCCTTGACAGAATCGGGCAACCCGATGAACTACTTCCGCTTATCCGTCCGTATTATATCTGTACGTTGATATCCGTGCTGTTTGTCGCGATATTCAATGCTGTACGTCAGTTTACCGACGGAATTACCGCCACTTCTGTGGGTATGTGGGCACTGCTGGCCAGCAATGCCATCAATATTATCGGCAACTATTTTTTGATTTACGGTATTGGACCGTTTCCCGAACTCGGACTTCTCGGAGCAGGGCTCAGCACGCTGTTTTCAAGAATTGTCATGGCACTGATTCCCGTTATCGTACTCTTGCGCCGTCCGGCATATCAGATTTACCGGGAAGGAATGCGCAGCGTGCGTCTGAATAAAGAGTGCATGAAATATATCAACCGGCAGTCGCTGCCGATATCTTTGCAGATGGGCATGGAGAGTGCCGCCTTCTCATTCAGCGGAGTAATGGCTGGATGGTTGGGTGCCGTGGAACTGGCTACTTTCCAGGTAATGGTTACCATTGCAACGCTGGGATTCTCCGTTTACTATAGTTTCGGTGCCGGCGTCAGTATCAGTGTTGCAACATATTACGGGATGAAAGACAGGGAGAATGTGCGTAGTGCCACACGTGCCGGAGTGCATATTCTGCTCGTGCTTGCTTGCTGCTCATCATTTGTGTTCTTCTTCTTCGGGGAGAGTCTGATTCGCATATTCACCACCGATACAGCGGTTATAGCATTAGCTTTGAGCATAATTCCTCCGCTGATTCTGTATCAGATGGGTGATGCCATGCAAATCTGTTTTGCGAATGCACTGCGAGCTACTTCCTACGTTATGCCGATGATGTGGATTGCATTTGTCAGCTATGTGGTCGTGAATCTTCCTGCGGCATATATACTTGCATTCTGCTGCAATATGGGCATTTACGGACTGTTCCTTGCATTCAGCACCGGACTGTTCGTTGCCGCCGCTTTGTTCTTCTACAGCTATCGCCGCGTGATGCGCAAAACCGCAGTGTAAAAATCTTGTTATCCTCATTAGAATTTTTTGTGTAACTCGGAAATTACTTTCGGGGAGTTTTTTGTATCTAAACCTCAGCATTATACTCTAAATGTATTTTTTTCTGTTCTGTTTATCCCTAAATTTAGGGATTTTTCGGCGGATTCGTTGTGTTAAATTACTTGAAATTAGTGATTGATTCGCGTTCGGGGATTTCAGACCTTTGCACAAAATTTAAAATTTGAGAAATGAGGTCTATTTTTGTTGTTCTTATTTCGGCATTATCTGTTCTATCTGCCGTGGCGCAGGGGAACGTTATGGTTTCGGGAAATGTTATTACTACAGACGGTAAACCGGCCGAATTTATTACAGTTTCTTTAAAAAACAGCTCTTACGGCGGTACCAGCGATGCTGACGGCCGTTTTCAGTTCAGTGCCAAAGCGGGTAAATATACAATGGTGGTTCAGTCATTGTCGGCCCACAGCTCGGAAATGCCTGTAACTATCGAAGAAGGCAAAGAGAATGTTTTTGAAAATATCAAAATCAAAGAGAGTGCCAACCAGCTTGACGAGGTAGTCGTTACCGGTCAGTTCGCACCGCAGTCTTTGAAAAAATCACTTTACAAAGTTCGTACTATCAACAGCAAAACCATCGAAATGAAGGCTCCGGCTACCGTTGAGGCTTTGCTGAACACTGAATTGGGTATCCGCATCTCCAACGATATGGCGTTGGGTGAATCCGATTTCGAGTTGATGGGTATGAGCGGAAACAATGTAAAGGTCCTTTTGGACGGTGTTGCACTGCTTGACCGCGGCGCAAAGAAACAGAGTTTGAGCCAACTGGACGTAAACACTATCGAACGTATTGAAATCGTGGAAGGTCCGATGTCCGTTATTTACGGTACAGACGCGCTTGCCGGGGTTATCAACATTATTACCAAGAAGGGTAAAGGCTTTTCCGAACATCACACATGGGAAGTGGGCGCACGTATTCAGGAGGAATCCAACGGCAAGGAATACAATTTCTTCCACAAAGACGGTAATCACAACGAGAGCGTGGATTTGGGATTGAGCCTGCGCAACGGTTTCTTTGTAAAAGCAAATGCGAGCCGCAATGCAACCGGCGGCTGGACAGGTGACAAAACCGGTCGTGAAAAACGCTGGCATCCGAAAGACCAGTGGCTAATCGGCGGTATGGCAGGTTACCGTCGTCACAATTTGAACGTATGGTACCGTTTGAACTATACAGACGAAACAATCTATACTCCAATTAATGCCAATGCAAACGTGCCGACACAGATTAAGGACAAAGATTTCCTTACCGACCGTTTCAACCATCAGTTGCAGGCAGACTGGAATCTTGGTACAAAACTTACATTGAACCTTGTATCATCCTATCAGGATTACAAACGCCGTTCACGCACCATGTTCACCGACCTTGAAACCGGCGAAAAATGGCCGTCAAAAGAATCCGGAGGACAGGATGTGACAAAATACAACAGTTTCAACATTCGCGCTACTGCAACCTGGAACATCAATTCAAAAATCAGCCTTCAGCCGGGTATCGAATATCAGAGAACCCAGGGTATGGGCGACCGCGTATCCAACAACGAGGGTATCTATGATTTGGCGTTCTTCGTAAGTGCGGAATACAAACCGACCGATTGGTTGAGCCTGCGTCCGGGAGCACGTATCTTTATCGTTACCAGCTACAAAAATCCGATTGCAGTACCGTCAATTTTGACAAAATTCAACCTGAACCAGAAGATGGATCTTCGTTTGTCCTACGCATACGGTTTCCGTACACCGACCGTTCAGGAACTTTATATGGACTTCGTTCACGGCGGAACCCACATTATGGGTAATCCGGATGTGAAAGCGGAATATTCCCACAACGTAACTGCGGCATACAACTACCGTATTTTGCACACTGACAAGATTCGTTTGAACACTACATTGAGCGGATTCTTCAACATGTACAAAGACAAGATTGCCATTGCGCCGCATATCTCCGACCCGGGTATCCACACTCACTACAATATTGACGACTACAAAACAGCCGGCGGTACTCTTGAAGCGTCACTGTCCTGGGAAAATTTGACAGCAAACGTGAACTTCGCCTATGTAGGCCGTTACAACCGTTATTCTGACGAAGTAAACGCAAAATCACAGTTCCGTTTCTATCCGGAAGTGGGTGCAAACATCGGTTACACCATCGCAAAATCAGGAACAAGTTTCAACCTGTACTACAAATTCTCCGGTCAGCGTGCCGAGTATTTTATGGGTACAGACAATGACAACAACGATGTTATCTATTTGAAAACAGTACCTTCCTACAATACGGGAGACTTTACAGTTACACAGAGAGTAACATCATTCCTGAAAGTGAATGCAGGTGTGAAGAACATCTTCAACCTGACTTCAAAACAGGTGCTATACGACCGTACAGACGTCGGAAACATGCCGACAATGTATTTGGGTTGCGGTGTCAGCTGGTTCGTAGGCTTGACATTCAATATGGACGGGAAATTCTAAACAAACAAATATCATTAATAATTTAATTAATTCTTAATTTATGAAGACTAAATTTTTATCTATGATTGCGCTGTGTGTTGCAGCATTTTCATTCGTATCATGCAGCGAAGAAGAACCGGGCGGCAGCGAAGGCGGCAACGGTGACAACACAAATCCGACAGGAGCGGTTAAAATGACTCTTGAAGGAAAAGTTGACGACGGTACAAAAGAAGGCGTTTATGCCAACATCGTATATGTAAATCTTGAAGCTCAGGCTCAGCAACAGGTTGCCCGCAAATCTTGGCACCTTGCATTCTACTGCGGCAAAGACAACCGTGTTGTTCTTAACCAGGCTCTTTCACGTGCAGTATCATCAAATATGACAGATTTTGCTGCCGTAACAGTTAAAGAAGCAGAAGCTGCTCCTAACCTTGCAGGCGGTATGACAGACTTCCCGAAAGACAAACTTGTTTATGACGACTGCTCAGGAGATTTGAACAAAACAGCATTCGGCGAAATCGCTGCAGATCCTGCAAAAAGCGAAGTATTCTTCCTTGCAAGCGGTGACATGAAAGACCGAGCAACATGGTTCAAAGTAAAAGTTACTGCAGAAGGCAACGGTTACAAAATCGAATACGGTAACGTAAACGACAAAACTGCAAAAACTGCAAAAATCAGCAAAGCATCAGACAACCTTTTCATCGGTTTCTCTCTTGAAACCGGCAAGGTGGTTAACCTTCCTGCAAAATGGGATTTGTCATGGTCTTACGCAATGGCAACAACTACAATGCCTAACGGTAAAGTATTCCCTGGCCAGGCTCAGGACGTTATCACAGTTAACAACCATTTGAATGTTGAAACTGCAGTGGTAAAAATCAATGAAGTATGCTCATACGCAGATTTCAAAAAAGCTGACCTTGCAAAAGTTAAATTCCAGAAAGAAGCTAACGTAATCGGTTCAGACTGGAGAACTCCTCCGATGCCTAACGCAACTGCAGGTCCGAAAGACGACCGTTTCTACGTATTCAAATCAGGAAACAACTTCTACAAACTACACTTCCTACACTTCTGTGAAGCAGACGGTGGCGAACGCGGTCGTACAGAACTTGAATACGAAATCTTGAAATAAAAAATATATTCATTGCGAAGTTTTGGCCGGCAAATCGGATTATCCGAAGGGTCGGCCGATTCTTTAATATTTCAGTCAATTAAAATGAAAAAATTTATTGCTACTTTTGCCGCTTTGATGACCCTTGTATCCGTTTGGGCTGAAAATCCTGCCGCTTACGTGCTGTATGACAAGGATGGTCAGAAAGTGGATTATTCCGATATGATTCAGGATTTGAGCTGGAAAGATGTGGTTTTCCTTGGCGAAATTCACAACTGCGCAATCGCTCACTGGATGGAAAAAGTAATCGTAGCGGATTTGTACGCCATCCACGGTGACCGGATGATGCTCGGTGCAGAAATGTTTGAACGCGACGACCAGGTGCTGGTAACCGAATATATCGGCGGTTTGATTTCACAGAACAGATTCTATGAAGAATCAAAATTGTGGAAAAACTACAAAACCGACTATTCTCCGTTAATCGAATTTGCGAAAGAACACAAATTGCCGTTCATCGCCACCAACGTGGCACGCCGCTACGCCAACATGGTTTCCAAAGGCGGTTTCGAAGCATTGGAACAGGTCAGCGAAGAAGGACGCCAGTTTATCGCTCCGCTGCCTATCAACTATATTCCGAACGAATTTGTGGAGAAATTCTTCTCACGCATGCCGGGCAATTCTTCCATGTCCAAAGCACCGTCCAGCAACCTGCCGAAAGCACAGGCCGTTAAGGACGCTACAATGGCGTGGTCCATCTCCCAGTCTTTGAAAGGCAAAATGGTACACGTAAACGGCAGTTTCCACTCCAGAGGTCATTCCGGTATCATCACATACCTGAATGTTTACCGCCCGGGTTTGAAAATCGGAACCGTGGAAGTGGTACATCAGAAAGACGTTTCATCTCTTGATGAAAAAGTAAAAGGCAATGCAGACTACTTTATCTGCGTGCCGGATAATATGGCTACAACCTATTAAAAATATATGCAGCTGGAAAGCTGATACTTTTGATGAGGCGTCTGTCCGGCTTCCGGACGGGCGCTTTTTTGCATGTGCCTGTGATTCCTGTATGATGATTTACGCAGTGTTGTTAAAACTGATGGTTTGACATGCGTTCGGAAGATTTAAGAATAATCAGGATTTGAATCCGGTTTTGTAATCGATTTTTGTATCAATTTTAGCGGCAGCTTTTGCGATGACATTCCATAGCGGAGTCAATGCTTTGTCAATGGCAATGCTGCATATCATTACAATCAGTCCCAACAAAAGTACCAGAGAAATCTCAATTGCAGGATTCCCGCTGTATGGAAGAATATATTGGCGGCAGCAATCCGGGATTACCAGATTGTAAAGGAACGGCATGCAGTGAATAAGATATACGGCAAACATTGAAGATGCCGTATAATTGACCAATTTTGACTGAATGTGATTTTTCCCCAGAATCATAAACAACAAAACTCCGTTGGCAATCAAAAAAGGACTGCAGTATGTAAAACACAACAACCAGATGGCTGTCTGCAGCATGGGTTGATTGCTGAACAGCATGTATGCTGCAACAATTCCGATATTAAAGCCAAGATACAATATAATCATTCCTGAATGACTGAATTTTTGCCATACGGATTTGTATCTGGCAAGTATATCTCCCAAGACATAAATAAGTACAAAGTTTACAATATTTTTTCCATCGGAAACGGACGGATCGGCAAGCAGCGTACCCATATATATGCTGATGATTCCCAAAATTGCCAGCAACCATTTGCGCTGAACCCAGGTAATATTTTTCAGATAACAGTTGATAACCGGAGATATCAGAAACAGGAAGATATATGTTCTGATAAACCAGTACGGTGTTTTTGAAATAAAAAATATGGATTTAACCAGCTGTTTCATACTGAAATCGTCAGAAGAGATAATCGAGAAGATATTCAAAGGAACGAAATAAACGAAAACAGTGGCTACCAGTACAATCAAACCTTTGATTTTGAAATGAATATTGAAATATCCGCTGAGTAGAACAAACAGAATAACTCCCACATGCAGCGGAATTTGTATAGCCTTGTATATCTGTGCTGATGTATTCGGTTCAATCTCCTGCAGGAACAAATGGTAGACAACAATGAAAAACATTGAAATTATTCGTATCAGTTCAAAGGTGCTGTCTCTGGTTATCCGGTTATTCATACAAATTAAAATTTTTGTAAAAATAGTCTTTTTTACAAAACAAGTCAACGCAAACGGGGAAAATTTTGACGATTGATATAGTCAGACAACGTCTTGATACCGTCAGATATTGCTATGAATTCCGGGCGGAAAGAATCGGAATTGAGTTATATTCTCATTTATTTCTCAGAATTACAAATATTTGCTATTTTTGAAGAAAAATATTACCTTAAAAACCTTGAAATGACTCTTGATAAAATTTCCCTTTATACCATAATTGTCTGTCTGTGCTCTTTTTGCGGGTCGATGTATGCGCAATCCGTTCCGGCGGACAATGACGCCGACATTGCCGTATATGAAAATCTGCTGGACGATTACAACCGTTCCGGCAATGTTGGTACGGCTAACGAAATCTGCAAAATGCTGTACAAATACGAGTTTACCGACAGTCTGGTCGTGTTTGACAAAAACTGCAGCGAGGATTTCGTAAAAGCGAACATTCTGTATCTTTCCGGGGAATATTTCCATTACAACCAGCAGTATGACAAGTCCGTCAGCTGTGCGCTTGAAGCTTATTCTCTGTTGCAGAAGGGCAACGACAAGTATACGCAGGGGGATTGTGCGAATCTGATTGCCATCCTGTATTTCCGCAAGTCGGATTATGCGAATGCCATAAAATATGCCAAGTCCGGCTACGAACTTTACAAGGAGGTAGGAGACAAGAGCCGCGTGAGCAGTTCGCTGAACACCATTGCCGGAATTTGTCTGGCATCACAACAGTTCAAAGAGGGCGAAAAATATATTCTAAAAGCGATAGACAACAGCCGTGAGGCGAACGATTCCGCACGTCTGGCGATTCAGTGCGGCATGGCCTCAGAACTGTATCACAATATGGAACTTGAAGAGCAGGCGCTGTATTATGCTAAAACCGCCTATGAAATAGACAACGCGCTCGGCAACCGTCAGAAAGTGGCAATCCGGCTTTCTCAGCTGGCCACCGTATCGATTGCCATGAAGAATTATCCTGAAGCGGAGAAATCCTTGAAAGAGGCGATTGAAATCCTACAGAAAGCAGGTAACAACCAGTCGTATGCCATTTGCTGCAACCAGATGGGGTCGGTAATGTTGGCGCAGAAAAACAAATACGAGGCTTACACCTACTTCAGCAAAGCGCTGGAGATTTTCAAATCCAAGGGAGATTTGTACAACGAAAGCAAAGCCAGTTTCGGGCTGTACCAGACGCTTGAGGCGAGCATTCCCGCTGAGGCGATAAAGCATTTGTACCGCTATTCTTTGTTGAAAGATACGCTTTACAGCCGCGACATGCAGCGTGAATTGAGTTTGCACAATGCGAAATTCAAGAACGATGAACTGAAACTTGAAAACGAAAAGGAACAGATTGAAAAGAAAATCATTCTGGTAATTCTGATATTGGTTGTCGGAATTTCCGTTATGGTGATTCTGATGATGCTGTATAAACGCCGTTTGAGAATCCATGAAAACAAACTGCAAAAGGAGCTACAGAACACCAAGGACAATTTCTTTGCCAACATCACCCACGAATTCCGCACACCGCTAACCGTTATTGAGTCGGCTGCGGAAAGTATTCGCAAGGATTCCGTAGAGGGGAGCGAGACCTTCCGTGATGCCGTGAATATTACCCGCCACGGCAATGCGCTGCTGGATTTAATCAATCAGATTCTCGATATTACCAAGATGACTTCCGCTGCAGAATTCAAACCGCACTGGCGAAAAGGAGATATTGTGGCATTCGTTGCCATGGAGTGCGAATGTTACCGAAAATTTGCTGCAAGTTGCGGCATAACCATAGTTTACAAGTCACAGGAAGAATCTTTGGATATTGATTTCATTCCGGATTACATGAACAAGATTCTGAAGAATCTGATTTCCAATGCGATAAAATATTCAGGATCGGATACAGAAATTCTGCTTTCTTCCAACGTCGAAAACGGCAAATTCAAATTGTATGTTTGTGACAGTGGGCGCGGTATCAGTCCGGACAAGTTGAAGAATATCTTCAAGCCGTTCTATCAGGCGCATGATGACAATATCAATATGGGTACCGGTATCGGTCTTTCTCTGGTAAAACTTGCGGTTGAGGCGATGGACGGAACGATTGAAGCGCACAGTCAGGAAGGAGTCGGCTCAGTATTTATACTGGAAATGCCGATAGCCCGAAAATCTGCCGGAGTCGCACAAATTGATGCCGAAGAACTGGATGAATTCAAGTCAGAAAAAGAGGTCGTTCCCGAAACGAAATTGGAAGATGATGATTTGTACAATGACGATGCCATTCGCGTACTGATTGTCGAGGACGAGCAGTCCATTGCGAAATATGAGGCACGCCAGTTGAACAAAAATTACAAATATTATTTTGCTGCGGACGGTATCGACGGCCTTGCAAAAGCTGAGGATATTATGCCGGATATCATAATCAGCGACGTGCTGATGCCGGGTATCGACGGATATGAACTGTGCCGGAAGATTCGCGAATCAGAATTGATGTCGCATATTCCTGTTATCATGGTAACTGCCAAGATTTCGCACGAAGACAAGATTCGCGGGCTCGAAGCCGGAGCGGATGCTTATTTGGAAAAACCGTTCAGGGAAGATGAATTGAACGTCCGCGTGGAGAAACTGCTTGAACAGCGTCAGATGCTGCGTGAAAAATTCAATGCAGCAGTTGAAGAGGGTGAGGAAGATATCGCTGATTTGAAGACAGCTGACCGGGAATTCCTTGACAAATTTGTTGCACTGGTGATGAAACAGTTTAAAGACCGCGCTATTGACCTTGAAAAGATTGCATCTGAACTGTGCATTACCAAAGCGCAAATGAACCGCAAAATCAAGGCGATTGCGGGGATGAACTCTACCACCTATATTATGAATGTCAGAGTTGGGATGGCGAAAGCATTGCTGAAATCCGGCAAGAATTTGTCAATTAACGACATTTCGCTGATGTGCGGTATTGAGGATGTTTCCTACTTTATCACCATGTTCAAAAAGATTACCGGACTTACTCCGAAACAGTTCCTTCAAAAGAATAAATAATCTAAATATACAGAATAAAAACCGGTCGGAATTATATGCAATTCCGGCCGGTTTTTCTATGCCTTGAAAATGCGGAAAATTCACAAACGGCGCGATTTTATAAATTGAGTCATCGGAACAAGCCTTATAAAACACACTGAAAAACAGATGTAAAATCCTCCGATAATTCCGAATTTATGCGAGGCTTGAAAATTCGGATAAAAATTGACCGGAAACCGTATTTATCACGAAATGTCCGATATTGATAAATCCAAAATGGCATTTTGTCGTTTCAGCCATATTTTTTGTTGTTTCAGCCATATTTTTCAATCGTATTAACACCTAATTTTGATACAGACAAAACAAAAAGAATTCAGCCCGGTTGAATTCAGAATTAAAAACCGGAGAAAAAAAGTTCTTTTCCGAAGAAGGCCGGACAATCCCCTCCGTATTGATTTGATAAAATATAATAGAGCCAGCCAATATTATAAAAAGAGCATTAAGAATAAAATTATAAACCGAGAATTAAAAGTATTATGAAACAAAGAAATTTATTCCGGATTTTAACATCAGTATTTCTGGTTATATCCGTAGCATTTGCGGGCAATGCCCAGTTTGGAAAATTCCTGAAGAAAGCAAAGAAAGCAGTGCAGAAAGTAGAAAGAACTGAAGAACGTGCACAAGGAGCAACAAGTACCAATGAAACCGTATTGCAAACTGCTCCAAAAGAAGAAGCACGTCCTGCAGCAACCGAGGAACCGGATATGATTCCTATCGATCCGAATGCCTATATGGGTGAAAAAGTCCCGAATTACCGTAAAATTTACGAACCGTCAGCAGAAGCAAAAGCAGCCGACCCGAATGCAACAAACGAAACAGTAGATAAAGGATTTACTAAAAGTATCGGTCAAATCCACTCATTCTACGAACATCTTGACGAGGCCCGTTTCCCATATCAGCCGTATTATGCATGGCCTAATTTCTACCGCATGGATACTCCTGAAAATAACAAACATTTGATGGACAGATGTCTGAATCTGGCAGCCGAAGTATTCAAAATGCGTACTTTGCAGAGTCTGATTGTACCGATTGAAGAAATTACCGCTCCGGACGGAACAAAATATGCCATGACCTGGGATGAAAAATTCCGTAACGCGTGGACCGCACTTTATTATGCAGACCCGACAAGTCTGGCAGCATTCAAAAGCTTTGCATGGGTAATTATGTTCCACAGTCCGATGGTACATGCGAAACTTCACTACCAGTTTGACGACGAACAAAAGGGTATCGTCAATGCGGAAAAAGGATATATGGTGCCGTTTGCCGACTACCGTAACAGAACCTGGAAACGTGAGTCAGACGGTATAACACTTGCATTGACCGTGACAGATTTCAAAGAAGTGGCAGATTATTCACTTTCATGGCTGGAGGCTGCGGAATCAGAGGGCGATCCGTTCTGGAAA
>SAMEA104404097__coassemble_2683_pt1 | contig 11860 bp, 11 predicted proteins | sample SAMEA104404097__metabat2_high_PE_098 | metagenome-assembled genome bin SAMEA104404097 (sample SAMEA104404097) | Balaenoptera acutorostrata | reverse complement strand
GCCAACTGAGCTAAAGAGGCGGGTGGGCAAGCTTACTACATCGCGCCGCTACAACCTGCTGCCCTTGCTTCGGTCAAGACCTGGGGGAGTTGACAAGGAGCTGGCCGTATAGGACTTACCCGAGCACAAAGGTAGGTATAATTTTTAAACTGGCAAAAATATTGAGAAAAATTTCCGTGAATTTTGCCGCAAAATTCACGGAAATACCGCTTTGGAATATCTTATATCGTTGAAATATTGGGATTTATATCGCTGAAAAATAATTGAAAAAAATCTTTGGATTTTTTTGGTTTTCGGTTGAAACTTGCAGCTATTTGAGCCGTTAGACGGAATAATCAAATATTTATTGCTAATTTTACATTTCAAATCAAAAAAGACAGTTATGATTATTTACAATACTACATTTCATGCAGCAACCAGTGTGGAAAAAGAATTCCTTGCATGGATGAAAGGTTTCTACATTCCGGAAGCATTGAAGGGTGATACATTGAAAGATCCCCAGTTCTCTTTGATTATGGCACGTCAGGAAGGTGACGACGGCAGCAGTTACTCATTGCAGTTTAAGGCCTATTCTGTAAACGAGCTGGAACGCTGGTACGGAGCAACAGGAGCGGAACTGGTTAAAGCGATGGGCAAGAAGTTCGGTCACGGTGTGGCTGGATTCTCAACTATAATGTCTGTTATCGACTTATGATTGAAGAGGTAAAGGAATACGACAGAATTATTGTAGGTATTGACCCCGGTACAAATGTAATGGGGTACGGTGTTATCGGTATCAAGGGAAAGAAAATAACCCTGATAGCGATGGGTGTTATCAAACTGAGCAAGTTTGAGAGCCATTATCTGCGCCTGCGTCGTATCTATGAACGCGTACTCGGACTGATTGAACAGTATTTGCCGGACGAGCTGGCTATTGAGGCTCCTTTCTTTGGAAAGAACGTGCAGTCTATGCTGAAACTGGGTCGTGCCCAGGGAGTGGCTATGGCGGCCGCTCTGTCACGTGATATCCCGATTACGGAATATGCACCGCTGAAGGTGAAACAGGCGATTACGGGCAGCGGTTCGGCTTCTAAAGAGCAGGTGGCGGAAATCCTGCGCCGCATGTTTAAAATCAGCAAGGACGAGATGCCGCATTTTCTGGATGCTACGGATGCTTTGGGTATTGCGGTTTGCCACTACTACGAATCTTCGAAACCCCAGTACGAAAAAGGGTGCAAGTCGTGGAAAGAATTTATTGCGAAAAATCCTGATAAAATAAAATAAAAATGAAATGGTGACTGTTTCCCAACAATCACCATTTTTAATCTACAATCTATAAAAAATATATTCCAAAATTGTGTATGCGAAGAATAAATTTTTCGTTATCAAATATAAAATAAATATTTGAAACTACAAAATATTCACAGGGGAATTTTTGGCGCAATTGATTATAATTTAGGGGTATAAGAATAACAAAAGTCTCGCTATTTTCAGGAATGGCGGGACTTGATGTTATATGAAATCTGAATTTTTATTTCGAAATGATAATTATAAATGCGGGAATAGAGCATTTTGCCAAAAAAATCAAATAAAACCGGTTATAGTGCTTTTATAACGATAAAAGGTTCAATTGGAAGTTTGAACGGAATGTTGTCTTCGATGTTTTTGATGTATTTTGCCGCTTCTTTCGGGTCATCGAATCCTGCAGCGATAACATAATACTGCTTCAGGTTGTCCAGCAGGATGTATGCGCCGATGGATTTGCTTTTCAGTCTCTTTTTGAACATGCGGGCGTTGAACACCTGTTTGAAATAACCCACGGCCACGTTGTATTCCGGGAATGAACTTTCGTCGCCTTGTTCAATCTCTACCAGTTGAACGTATTCAGTCTTCATGTTGACTGAATCACCGTTGATTTTTGTTTCCTGACCGAATTTTTCAGCTTCGATTTTCTTTTCGGTTTCGCTGTCAAGTCTGTTTTTGTCGTTTGCTTTCGCAACTTCATAGGCTGTACGGTAGTTTTTCTCCGTAGTTTTGCAGGATACCATTGTCAGGGCAGCCGCCATCAGGAGTATTAAATAAAATTTTTTCATGATTTATCGTAATTTGTTTGATTTGCATCTGTCGGCCAGTTCGATGACTTTGCAGTCTACCGGAATGCCTTTGTCTATGGTCAGCAGCACCAGCGTGCTTACTACCTGCCAGCCTTGTCTTCCGGCTGCTCCCGGATTGATGTGAAGGCATTTCAGAAACGGATCGTTGATAATTTTCAGAATGTGGGAATGTCCCGCAACGAAGATGTCAGGTTTTTCGGCAATCAGTCTGGCTTTGATTCCGGTTGCATATCTGCCCGGATAACCGCCGATGTGCGTCATCATCACCTTGACGCCGTCAACGGTAAAGACTTCGAATTCCTTGAACCGCTTGCGCAGCATGCCGCCGTCGATGTTGCCGTATACCGCGCGGAGCGGGGCGATGCCTTCAAGTCTGTCTGCAATAGCTTCGCTGCCGATATCGCCTGCGTGCCATATCTCGTCGCAGTCCTTGAAATATTCAACATATCTGTCGTCCCACCATGCGTGGGTGTCGGACAGAATTCCGATTTTAGTCATCAGTATTTATTAAAATCGGCTGCCGTAATTGAATACGACAGCCGGGTATAAGTTTGTATCTCGCGAATATTCGTTGATATGTTTATCGAGTCGTAATCTTAAGCCGACGCTGTAAATCAATCAAAGATTCAAATTGTCAAACGGTATTTGTGACAGACGTTCGCTTACTTTCGCAAGAGCATCTTTAATTTTTCCGTCAACCATCGGTCTCAGGAATACCGGAATATCCAGATTCAAAGACCCGTTCAATGTTGTGTTGCCTTCGTCGACTTTGTCAAGTTTCAGAGTTATGCTCATCGGTACTGGTGAGTTTTGTGCGGTATAAACGATTTTGGTTGGTTCTACACGTTCTGTAACAGTCAGTTTGATTTTGCCGACCGGTCCGACATTCAAAGTGATGGAATTGGATTCAAATTCCATTTCTTTCAGTTTGTCCTGTGCTTCAGCCGGAACTTTAGCGGTAAGTACCCTGATTTTCTCAGGATTTGAAATTACAGAATAAATTCTGTCAATATTAGTCTGGACATTAGTCGGATTTATAGAATATTCAGCCATAAATTATTTTTTGTTATAGTTTGTTAGAAACCCATACAGACGGGTCTTTGCGCCATTCTTTCAAAGTTTCGATATCGGATTCTTTGATATAGTTTGTTTCCAAAGCGATTTCAAGCATTGAAGAGTAGTTGCTCAATGTAATAAGTTTAACACCGGCATCTTTGAATGCTTTTTCGGCAATCGGGAATTCGTATGTGAAAATGGCAGCCATGCCGACAACTTCACAACCTGCGTTTCTGATGGCTTCTACAGCTTTCAAACTGCTGCTGCCTGTCGATACAAGGTCTTCAATAACTACTACTCGTTGACCTGCTTTAAGATTGCCCTCGATAAGATTTTCCAATCCGTGATTCTTTGGAGAGGAACGGACATAAACGTAAGGAACGTTCAAAAGGTCGGATACTAAAGCGCCTTGAGCGATTGCTCCAGTTGCTACGCCTGCAATTGCGTCAAATTCGAAATTTTCTGCAATCATACGTGCTAATTCCAGTTTGATAAAACTTCTAACATCTGGATAAGACAATGTTTTGCGGTTGTCTGTGTAGATAGGGGAGTTCCATCCGGAAGCCCAGATGAATGGGTTTTCGGGTTGTAGTTTAATCGCGCTGATGTGTAGCAACTTTTCAGCCAATAGAAGAGAAATATTTTTCATAATTGCAAAATATGAATAGTGAGTTATACAAATGACAAAGATAGTAAAAATACACTGCAGAAACAAGACCGGAAATAAAAAATAGAGAGCTAACGTATTATTTTTACGTTCTTTGCGGATTTGTTCGGTGCAGAAATATTTGTTGCTGAAACAATTATTTATACAGAATCGGTTATAATTTTTATTGAATATAAATATGAACAGATATTATTCGTTTTTGATTACAAAGTTTATAACAAAATCTTGCTATCTTTACCGACGGTATTTGAACAATTGACAATTATGATCTACAGAATAATTTTCAGTATTGCAGTTTTGGTTTCTTCTCTTTTTTTCGTTTCTTGCGAAGAGGACGGTCCCGTTATTATCGACCCGGTATTCGGACCTCCGAAGATGGCAGATAACAGTGTTGTCCTCAGTTACAATGAGTTCTTGCATCAGGATGATGTGGTGATCGTTTCGGAAGATTCTACTAAAATCAATGTAAATTTGGATTATCTGATAAAAAAAGGCATAGATATCAAAAAAGGAGATGTTGTGTGTATTTGGAGAACTGAAAATACAGCGCCGTTCATTAGAAAAGTAGTCAAAAGAAAGAATACCGGAACCGTAATCTCAATGGTTACCGAAAAAGCAGATGTGAGTATGCTTATTGAGGATGCAGATGTAGTTTTGAAGTCGGATTTGATGGTCAACTACTTTAACGAAACCACAACTCCTTACAAGAAATATTCGATTGACAATGTCTGTCATCCGGCAGTGATTATTTGGAATGACCCGAAAACTGGAGAGCCTAAATCTGTAACTGCGGATGATTTGATAAAGCAAAATCGTTCATGGAATATCATGGATTCAACAGTTCTGCTGAATTCCAAGTTCAGTGGCGAAAATTTGTCAATTTCACTGACTGACGGATCTATTTATTTGAATAGTGGTATCAATGTCAGCTTTACTATTAACGACTGTAAACTGCGCCGCTATGATTGTGTATCCACCGGAGAAATAAATATCAACACATTGATGAAAGTGAACGGCAAGAACGTGCAGGAAAGAGGTGAGGTTTCATTGTACGAAAACCTTGGTCCATATACCATAGTGTTCTGGTTGGGTGAAATGCCGATGCCGGTAACCGTTGACGCATCCGTTCATGTTGACTTAAAACTGGAAAAGAATGCACCAATTTTATTCGAGTTGCCGATGGTTGTTGATGCTAAATACAATATTGGAAGTATGTTCCGAACTATCTGGACACCTATCAAAGATATATCAACCAAATATAGAAGCGATTTTGAAAAAGTTACGGCAGAGAAGGGTATCGAGGCATATAGCGTCTATACCGTCCGCATTAAGCACAAAGGCCGTATCTTTGAAGATATCGTGTCATCATCCACATTCGGATACAATGTCAGTGCAAAATGGGAATCCGTTCCCGAAGGCATCCATTCTGTTGCCGACTTCACCATCTTCGGAGATGTGAACAACAATGCGTACGGTGCCAACTGGCTGATTAGCGACTGGGACGAGGAATTTCTGGTCGTGAATTCGCAACTTTGGGACAAGATTGAGAATTGATAATCCTGAAAATTCGGGAATTTTTTGCGTTGGTAACTTTTTGTTGCCGATGTCTCTTTTGCCCGAAAAATTTAGCTATCTTTGAACCATCTTATTAACTACACGAAATTAAACTAAATCAAAATAATGGAAAAACGGGGGAAATTATATTTCCGATATGGCACTATGGGCTCTGCCAAGACAGCACTCCTTCTGACAACCGCTTACAATTTTGAAGAGCGCGGAATGGAGTATATCTGCATGAAGCCTATCATTGACAACAGGGAAAAAGAGAACGTGATTCGTTCCCGAATAGGTATTGAGAGAGAATGTCGCTGGATATATCCGGATATGGATTTGTATGCAGAGTTGACACGCATTTTTGAAGAATCACTGGTTGTTAAAGACTGGATTCTGATTGATGAGGCCCAATTCCTTTCACCGGAACAGGTAGACCAGTTGTCACGTGTCGTGGATACTTACGGAAGCAATGTAATCTGCTACGGATTGCGTACTGACTTCCAGTCAAAGATGTTCCCCGGTTCAAAACGCTTGTTTGAAATTGCCGATACCATAGATGAGGTGAAGTCAACCTGCTCATGCGGCCGCAAGACAATCATTAACGCGCGTATCGACCAGTACGGCAATATTGTTACCGACGGTAATCAGGTGGAAATCGGAGGTGACGACAAATATGTTGCACTCTGCCGCAGATGCTGGCGTTCCCGCCGTATAGAATCCGCAGAACGAAACGCACTGAAGTTCAAATCCAAATAATGCAGAATCCTCCGAATTCCGGAGGATTTTTTATATCATATCGTGCGATTTTGTGTACGGTAACAGTTCTAAATAGGGAACGGGGCAATTTTAGGGGGTAATATATTTTAATAGATGTTCCCAGTTAAACGAAACAAGGAATCCGCAGTCTTATATAATGCAAGGCTGCGGATTTGCTTTGTATACCTATGGGGAGTCGAACCCCAATCGTCGGAACCGGAATCCGATATTCTATCCATTGAACTATAGGTACATTTATTTCCGATTCGAAGAGCAAAAGTAATAAAAGATTTGTAGCTTTGCAAAAAAGAACCCGTTTATGGAAGTTAAGATAGAAAAAAACTGGAAGGAAGTTTTGAATCCGGAATTCGAAAAGCCGTATTTCAAGAATCTGACTCAATTTGTACGTTCTGAATACCGTACAACAACCATATTCCCTCCCGGAAACAAAATATTCGCAGCGTTCGATGCTACTCCGTTTGACAAAGTGAAAGTCGTGATTTTGGGGCAGGACCCATATCACGGGGTAGGCCAGGCCAACGGACTTTGTTTTTCCGTCGGTCCGGGTGTCGATTTGCCGCCGTCACTGATTAATATATACAAGGAGTTGAATGCCGACCTTGGCGTACCGATGCGCCGCTCAGGTGATTTGAGCGACTGGGCCCGTCAGGGGGTGTTTCTGTTGAACAGCACTTTGACCGTACGTGCTCACAATGCAGGCTCGCATCAGGGCCGGGGCTGGGAAACTTTTACCGATGAGGTGATTATGCAGCTGGCAACAAAACGCGAACATCTGGTGTTTATTCTGTGGGGCTCTTACGCTATCAAAAAAGGATCGTTTATCGACCGGAACAAACATCTGGTGATAAATTCTCCGCACCCGTCTCCATTGTCTGCATACCGGGGATTCTTCGGCAGCAAGCCGTTCTCCAAAACAAACGAATATCTTAAAGCTCACGGCATCGAGCCGGTAAACTGGTAATAAAACAGATACAAATCCGTTAATAATATATGAGACTTTCATTTGGAAATACTGTTGTAGCAATCATTGTTATGCTGTGTGCGCAGTTTGCTGCAGCGCAAAAAGTGAATACGGAAACGCAGATTTTTAATTCTAATTTTAAAACTCTGCAGACCCGCTATGCTTTTAACGAGTTTTTTCCGCCGATAGTCACATTGAACGGCAACGATTGCGTTATCGTATCTTTCGACGAACTTGCGCCGGAGATGAATTATTACCGTTACCGTTTGCTGCATTGCAACGCTGACTGGCAGCCGTCCATGCTGGTGGACAGCGAATATATCGACGGTTTCAATGAAGGTTATATCGAAGATTACAAATATTCGGCAGCGACATTTGCCAACTATGTGCACTATTCATTCCGCGTGCCGAATGAAAATATGGTCATTACAAAATCGGGTAATTATCTGATTCAGGTTTATCCCGAAGACAACCCTGAAAATGTCGTGCTGCAAACCCGTTTTTACGTGTCGGAAGATGTCGTGAAAACAAGCAATGACATCACTTCCAGAACAGATATTGACTATAATGAAGAGCATCAGCAGATTACCGTTAATCTGGCATCCAAGAACAGACAGATGCGCAACTGGTTTCAGGATATCAAGGTGTGTGTAACCCAGAATTCTCGTCCGGATACCGAAGTGGTGCTTGAAAATCCGACCCTGATAGAATCCGAGGCAGTAAAATTCAACCATATCCGCGATTTGATATATCCTGCAGGTAACGAATTCCGCCGTTTTGAATGTGTGGCAACCAATTATCCGGGTATGGGCGTAGAAAATATCGTTCACTATGACCCGTATTATCACGTAGAATTGTTTGTCGACGGTTTGCGCAGCGATATCCCATATGCTTACGACCAGACACAGTTCGGTCATTTCAAAATCCGTCAGAGTGATGTTTTTGACACCGATGCCGACACAGACTATGTAGTGGTGCATTTCAGACTTGAAGCGCCGGCATATTCAAACGGTGACGTTTACGTAGACGGAGACTTTACTCAACACAGATATTCACCATCCAACAGAATGAGATACAATGCTTCCACAGGCTTGTATGAACTTGATTTGCTGTTGAAGATGGGTTCGTACAACTATCAGTATCTTTTCGTGCCGAAAGGTTCAAATAAGGGATATACAAAACCGATAGAAGGCGATCATTACGAGACCGTGAACGAATATCTGACAAGAGTCTATTATCGTCCTTCCGGTGAACGTTATGACCGCCTTTTGGGCTTCGGAGTTTCTTACTCCGGTAAGTAAATCTTATTTGTTAAGCAGGTAAGCGATATAGGCAATATATCCGAGTACGAAAAACACGCCTTCCGCTCTGTCAATCTTTCTTTTCCCAAGTGTGAACGCAAATATGTAAACAAGTATTGCGGAAACTACCATTACTGCAAAGTCGATAATGTTGACACCTGTCAAATGTATCGGCATAATGGTTGTGGATACGCCTAAAATCATCAGAATGTTGAAAATGTTGGATCCGAGCACGTTGCCCAGTGCAATCTGCGGATTGCCTTTAAGTGCTGCAACGATACAGGTAATCAGTTCCGGAAGGGAAGTGCCCACGGCAATAATTGTGGTTGAAATCACGAAATCGCTCATGCCGAAATCTTTTGCCACCACTACCGCAGAATCGATAAACATGTCACCTCCGAAAACAAGCAGTCCCAAAGATGCCACCGCGATAACGGACAACAGCCATACCGGCAGTTTTGAAATTTTGCTTTGTTTTTCTTCTTCGGCATCATCGAACACCGGTTCAGGCTGGTTCTTGCCGCTCTTGAATGCGTAAATCATAAATGCAGCAAAGCATACCAGCAATATCGCTCCGGAAATTCGGGTAAGCGACAGATTCTCTTCTCCGAAAATCAGTCCGCTGTAGCAAAGCAGAGTCAGCAGCAGGGAAACTGCGATTGTAATCGGAACGTCGCGTTTGATGTTTGAACGCTCCATCATCACCGGTTTGATAACTGCGGTTGCGCCGAGAATAAGCATCACATTGCAAATGTTGGAGCCAAGCACGTTACCCAGTGCGATGTCGCCCATGCCTTTAAGGGCGGAAGAAAGGGAGATGAACAACTCCGGAGAAGAAGTTCCGAATCCTACGATGGTCAATCCGATGACGAAGTCGGAGATTTTTGCTCTTTTGGCAATCGCTACGGAAGAATCAACCAGATAATTCGCTCCGATTAACAACAGGACAAGGCCTGCCAGCATTAACAGATATGTCATTTCTATTATATGTTTTTTTGTTTGATTTCTCCGCAAAGATACAATTTATATCAGATTCAGGCCGCAAAAACTGCAACATTGCAATGATTTTGCAGTTGGGTGGCAATGAATTCGATGAAAAATCCTGACAGGAAAATGTTGATAACTGCGAGGATTCCGGCGGAAAATGCGATACACAATATTGGCGGGCTTGTTAAGAACTAATTAATGAAATTGAGTTGCAAAAGCGGCTTAAAAAATGTAATTTTACACCTCAAATCAGATAATCCAAATAATATACTATGGTACCATTTGTACATCTACACGTGCACTCGCAGTATTCCGTTCTTGACGGTCAGGCGTCTGTTAAAGCTTTGGTAGAAAAAGCGATAGCAAACGGCATGAGGGGAATTGCACTTACCGATCACGGCAATATGTTCGGGATAAAGGAATTCTTCGATATCGTTACGAAGAAAAATTCAGGGTACAACAGTGCGATAAAAACACTCAAAGGCGACTTGAAGGCACTGCAGGCAGAGGAAAATCCCGATGCTGAAAAGATAGCCGAAGTTAAAGCCGAAATCGAAAAGAATGAAAAGAGCCGTTTCGTGCCGATTTTCGGTTGCGAAATGTATGTTGCCGAAAAAACTATGGCGGAACATACCAGCAAACGCGATACCGGCCGACACCTGATTGTTCTTGCCAAAAATCAGAAAGGATACAAGAATCTGATTAAACTTGTATCAATGGCGTGGACCGAAGGATTCTATTCCCATCCGCGTATTGACAAGGAAAATCTTGAAAGATATCACGAGGGACTGATTGTCAGTTCCGCATGTCTTGGCGGTGAAATTCCGAGACTTTTGCAGGACGACCGCATCGAAGAAGCCAGAGAAGTTATTCGCTGGTTTAAAGGTATATGGGGCGAAGACTATTACCTTGAACTTCAGCGTCACAAGGCAACCATTCCGCGTGCCAACCATGACGTTTATCCGCTTCAGGTGAAAGTGAACGATCTGTTAATCAAACTTTCCAAAGAAGAGGGTGTAAAACTGATTTGTACAAACGACGTTCACTTCGTGAATGAAGATGATGCCGAAGCTCACGACCGGTTGATTTGCGTGGCTACCGGCAAATATTTGAACGACGAAAAACGTATGCTTTATTCAAAACAGGAATGGATGAAAACTCAGGAAGAGATGAATGAGATTTTCGCCGATATTCCGGAAGCGCTTGCCAATACGCAGGAAATTTTGGATAAAGTGGAATTCTATACAATCGAGCACGGACCGATTCTGCCGAACTTCGTTATTCCGGATGAATTCGGAACAGAAGAGCAGTATCACCAGAAATTTACCGACAAAGATTTGTTTGATGAATTTACACAGGATGAAAACGGAAAAGTGGTATTGTCGCAGGAAAAAGCGGAGGCAAAAGTTGCCGCGCTTGGCGGTGTGGAAAAACTTTACCGTTTGAAACTGGAGTCCGACTATTTGAAGAGCCTTGCCATGGTGGGAGCCGTGAAGCGTTACGGCGAAAACATGGATGAGGAAACCAAAGAACGATTGAAGTTTGAACTGCACATCATGAAGACCATGGGTTTCCCGGGATACTTCCTTATCGTGCAGGACTTCATCAACGCAGCGAGAGAAAAACTCGGTGTTTCCGTAGGGCCGGGACGTGGTTCCGCTGCGGGTTCTGCAGTTGCCTATTGTCTGGGTATTACTCAGATTGACCCCATCAAGTATGACTTGCTGTTCGAGCGTTTCCTTAACCCTGACCGTATTTCACTTCCCGATATTGATGTGGACTTCGATGATGACGGACGTGCCGTGGTTCTTCACTATGTAACTGAAAAATACGGGGCCGAAAAAGTTGCCCATATTATTACATACGGTACAATGGCTGCCAAATCCGCAATCAAGGATGTGGCGCGTGTTCAGCAGCTGCCGCTATCCGAAAGCGACCGTTTGACAAAACTTGTTCCGTCCAAGCCGAACGAAATGCCGGAAGTAAACGGGAAACCGGCGAAGATTACCATTTCAAACTGTGCCAAACTTCTGCCTGCATTCCAGGCTGAATACAACAGTTCCGATACAAGCATCAGCAGCGTGTTGCACTATGCCGAGAAACTGGAAGGCAACGTTCGAAATACCGGTGTTCACGCTTGCGGTGTAATTATCGGCCGTGACGCAATTACCGACTGGGTGCCGGTAAGTACAGCTTATGACAAAGACGGCGAGCGTTTGCTCGTTACCCAATATGAAGGCTCTGTAATCGAATCTACAGGTCTTATTAAGATGGACTTCCTTGGACTGAAAACATTGTCCATTATTCAAGAAGCCATCAACAATATCAAGCATACCCACGGATTTACTCTGGATATCGATACTATTGATATTACAGACAAGAATACTTACGCATTGTATTGTGAGGGTGCGACAACTGGTACATTCCAGTTCGAGTCTCCGGGTATGCAGAAATATTTGAAAGA
>SAMEA104404097__coassemble_2555_pt1 | contig 12330 bp, 10 predicted proteins | sample SAMEA104404097__metabat2_high_PE_098 | metagenome-assembled genome bin SAMEA104404097 (sample SAMEA104404097) | Balaenoptera acutorostrata | reverse complement strand
TGGTAGGACCGGTTATCAAGGCGAAAGATACCGAAATGTCGGTCGCTTTGGGAACTATCTTTATTCTTAACGCCATCGCGTTGTTCATCTTCCCTTCCATTGGTCACTGGCTGGGTATGGACCAGCAGCAGTTCGGCCTTTGGGCTGCCATCGCAATCCACGACACAAGTTCCGTTGTCGGTGCAGGCGCCGCATACGGTGAAGAAGCTTTGAAAGTTGCAACAACAGTAAAACTAACCCGTGCGTTGTGGATTATCCCGGTTGCGCTGGTAACATCATTGATATTCAAAACAAAAGGTCAGAAGGTAAAAATTCCTTGGTTCATCGTTTACTTTATCGTCGCGATGATTTTCAACACTTACATATTAAGTCTGAGTGATTTCGGAATGATGGCGGGCGAAGCAATCAACAGCCTTGCAAGAAAATCTCTTACTTTGACTCTGTTCTTCATCGGAGCGTCTCTTTCTATTGACGTGTTGAAGTCTGTAGGAATCAAACCTCTGGTTCAGGGTGTTCTTCTATGGATAGTAATCAGTTTGAGCACTCTCGCCTACATCTATTATTTCTAAAAGAAAGTTCGTAACGAACAATCAATAAAACAATTAAAGGCAAAAAAAATGCGGCAAGTGATTTGCCGCATTTTTTTGTATATGAGAATCTGAATTATTTTGCAATTTCAACTTCTTTACCCATTGCAATAACGCCTGTAAGATTCAAATCTTTATCCATCATCATAATGTCGGCATCTTTACCTGCTTCAAGGCTACCCTTACGGACAAATACGCCCATGATTTTTGCCGGAGTTTCAGAAGCCATACGAGCAGCGTCTTCCAACGGAATATCAGCCTGCTGAACACATGTACGAATCAAGCGGTCCATAGTTGCGATTGAGCCTGCAAGAGCTGAACGGTCTGCAAGTTTGCAAACACCGTCTTCAAGAACTACACGAGGGTCAAATGCTGTCTGGCTGTCGCTTGCTGCAACTGCAAGAGCATCTGTAACAAGAGCTGTTTTTTCAACACCTTTAATCTGATAAATCATACGAAGCATTACTGGAGGAACGTGGATACCGTCTGCAATCATTTCTACAGTCATGTTCTGTTCTGCAAAGATGCTTTCTACAGTTCCCGGAACTTTGAATTCACGATTCTTGTAAACAACCGGCATTGCATTGTAGAAGTGAGTTGCGTGAGACATTCCTGCAGCGTTGGCTGCTTTAACATCCTAGTACTGTGCGCGTGTATGAGCGATAGAAGTTACGACACCGTGTTCGCGGCAGCATTTGATAAATTCAAGTGAGCCTTCAAGTTCCGGAGCTTCGTCCCAGCGTTTGATACACGGATATTTGTCCATTAGAGGTTCATATTCTTCACGAACCGGAGCTTTAATCCATTCAGGAATCTGAGCTCCAGCCTGCTTAGGGTTGAAGTAAGGGCCTTCAAGGTGCAAACCAAGTATTGCGCTGTCAGGTTCTGCCATCAATTTTGTACAGGTTTCACAAGCTTTTTCAATCATCGGAACTGTTGAAGAAGAAAGTGTCGGATAGATGGAAGTTGTACCATATTTCATGTGAGCTGCGACTGCTGCGCGGAATGCTTCTTCATCACCTTCCATAAAGTCGCGGCCACCGCCACCGTGAACGTGCATTTCAATACCGCCCGGCATTACATAGCTACCTTTTGCGTCTATTACTTTGTCAACACCCTCGATGACTTTGCTATTATTTAGGATTTCTTTGATTTTGTTGCCTTCAATAACAACTGAGCCGTCATTAACCCATCCTTGAGGAGTCAATACTTTGGCATTGTTTATTTGCATTAACATATTAGTAATATTTATTGTTATCTATGTTACAAAAATACGGAAAACTATATTATAATACAAACAAACCGGAGGTTTTATCTATTAATGTGTCTCAGAATTTTTTACACATAATTCCGATACCGGCTTACGTGATTTATAACGCAATATTTGAGTTTGGAAAACCCAATTTAAATAATCAGCTATACAGTATTGTTTATTTCTGCCCTTTCTGTATTAACCGAAAAACGAAAAAGAACGGCAATCAGCAATACTGATATTGACAAAATCAAAGCATAAAATCTGCTTTCCTGAAAATTTCGGCTTCTTTATCTTAAAATCAAAGATTTTTCAAAAATCTGGAACTAAAATATACAAATCATAGATTTTCAGCAATTTAAACACAAATTACTCTAAATTCAAAGCAAAAAAAAGAACACTTTTAAAGGATATTCAAGGGATATTTTTTGAACGTTTAAAAAAAAAGTTCATCAGGGTATTGCACAATTCAAATAAACCCTCTATCTTTGCACTCGCAATCAGAAATGGTGAGTATAGTTCAGCTGGTTAGAATGTCGGATTGTGGTTCCGAAGGTCGTGGGTTCGAACCCCACTACTCACCCCATAAAGACACCGAGTGATTTTCATTTAGGTGTCTTTTTTTATACTTAAGCAACTTAGATTGCAAGCATATATTTTTGACAAAAAACACTCCCTTTTACAACCGAAGCAAGTATATCAATGCCATCCTTATTAAACCTGCAGAGACTCAATACATTAATTAGAAAACATTCGTCAAAAATATATTAATAAGAAATCAGGATTGCTCCTGATTTCTTATTTTCCACAAAGAATTATTGATTTCAACACCGGGGGTCCGGGACTTATTTCTTTTTCAAACGTCCGAATACATATCCGAACACGTCACTCTGTATTTTGGATTTCAGCAGCCAGTTAGCTCCGACAAATATCAAACCGAAGACTGCGGTTTGCGCTATCAGTGTCAACAATGGCATCTGAATGTACTGCACAAGGATATATGCAGGTATCAGAGCAACAAATGATATTACGATATAAGGCAACAACAAAGTAACGAATTTAGTTACGGCATAGCCGGTAGCTCTGGATGCAAGAACCAGAGTAAACAGATAGCAGACGATTCCGGCTACCAATTGCCCCCATACGAGGATATCAAGGCCGTAACCTACAGTAAAGACAATTGCAACGATTGTAACCACATCTTTAACAATTTCACTGTATACCAGAATTTTTGCTTTTCCGACAGACAAGATATAATTGTTATACAACAGAATCAGAACTGTAAAAATTCCGCGCGCTATCAAAATCTGAAACAACGGAATCGCCTCATCCCATTTGGTATCGAAAAGCAAATGGAAAATCGGTTCCGCCATTACCAACAACAAGAAGAAACACGGAAACAGCAGATATGCCGCCAAACGGTTGGTCTTTGCCAATGCACGGAAAAATCGTTCTTTATCATCCTGTACTTCGCTCATTACCGGCAAATAGGATGCGGTCAGTGTCTGCGACAACGACATCACCCCCATCTTGCTCCACTTCTCAGCCTGGGTATAAATACCGAGCTGGATAAGACTGTAATAGGCTCCAATGATAAACTGATATACGTTCTGGAATACGGTATTCAAAAATGAGGAAACCATCACACCTGAACCGACTGCAAAAATGGAACGCAGAGACTGCATGCTGAATTTCAAATCCGGCAACCATCTGGTGGTAATCCACAGGAATCCGGACTTAACGGCTGCAAGTGCGATAGACTGCCATACGATTGCCCACGCCCCGAATCCGGTCAATGCCATGTAGATTCCGACAATTCCGGACACCACCAGTCCGAGACAATTGCCGATGGTTACGAAACGTACGTCCATCTGCTTCATCAGTCGGTTGGTCTGCACAATAGCGGTAGCATTGAGGATAAATGTCAGGAACATTACCCTCGCCAAATCTATCAACCTTTCATCGTGGAAAATGGAGGCTATCAGCGGCGCAGCAAACCACAAAATCACATAGATACCGATACTCATTGCCAGATTGAAATAGAATACGGTACTGTAATCGGTTTGTGTCGGGGATTTTTTCTGAATCAATGCGCTGGAGAATCCGCTGTCCACGAATAGTGATGCGAATGCCTGAAAAATCAACAACGAACCGACAAGTCCGAAATCTTCCTTGGCAAGAACGTTGGCAAGGATAATTCCGGTAATTGCATACAGCACCTGCGAACCCAATTTGTCGATTGTGTTCCATTTGATGATACGTGCCGTTTTAAGTTTCAGTTCTGAATTCTCCATTTATGATATAACGCAATCCGAACGGTTATATTTAAACACCGCCGAATATTACTGCAAAACTACAAACTTTTACTTCTCCGTCTATGGCAAAATCTCTTTTTTTATTTGTGCACATCATTTTTTACCATTATTTTTGTGAGTATACGAAACCAAGACCGTTTCCAAATGGACAAACCTAAACAACATCAAATCATTAACCTTCCCGTACATTTCGATCCGAGAGGCAATCTTTCCGTGATTGAAAACGAGAAACAACTGCCGTTTAAAATGCAACGTGTTTACTGGATTTATGATGTCCCGGGTGGAAAAATCCGACACGGCCACGCATTTCGCGAACAGGAGGAATTTATTGTTGCCCTGTCAGGCAGTTTTGATGTGGTGCTGAACGACGGAGAAAACGAGGTATGCCATCACATGTGCAGATCCTACTACGGATTGTATGTTCCGGCGATGACATGGAGACATATCGACAATTTCTCCACCAACTCCGTTGCTCTGGTAATTTCCTCAACCAGATATCAGGAAGAGGATTATATTGAAGATTTTAACCAATTCAAAGAAGAACTGAAAAAGTATGAACAGTCACGATAAATCCAGCATACACGATTGCCGTATCATTGAATTGGAACAGCATCACCACGAAAACGGGAACCTGAGCTCCGTGGAAAGTTTCAACGAACTTCCCTACGAAATCAAAAGAGTGTATTTCGTTTATGACGTTCCGGGCGGCATCGAACGCGGCGGACATTCGCATCACGAATGTTACGAATTTATCGTCGCTGCCAGCGGAAGTTTCGATATAGAACTTTTTGACGGTAAAGAAAAAATCACATATACATTGAACCGCACCAACCGCGGTCTGCTCGTAACTCCGGGCATCTGGAGAGTGCTGAACAATTTCTCTTCAGGTTCCGTATGTCTTGTTATCGATTCCCACGAATTCGACGAAAAAGACTACGTCCGTGATTACGACGATTTTATCGCACTTACCAAGCACAAACAGGAAAAATGATCAAATACCCTTTTTTATCACTCAAAGAACTGACCTCTCCGGTTGCCAAAGAATTGAAAGCCGCAGCAGCGGAAGTTATAGACTCGGGATGGTTCGTTAACGGCAAAAACGTCGGTAAATTCGAAGAAAATCTGAAGAATCTGTGTCAAACCGAATATGCGGTCGGCACAAGCAACGGCCTTGATGCTTTAAGGCTGATTCTTCGCGGTTATATCGAACTCGGAGTGATGAAAGAAGGTGACGAAATCATCGTTCCCGCCGACACATATATTGCGACAGTTCTCGCAATTACCGACAATAATCTGGTTCCGGTATTTGTCGAACCGGATATCAATACGCTGAATCTTGACACTTCACTGATTGAAAGCCATATTACCCCGAAAACCAAAGGTATTATGGTCGTTCACCTGTACGGGTATCCGTGCTGGGACGAAACGCTGGTGAATGTGGCAAAAAAATATAATCTGAAAGTCATTGAAGACAATGCCCAGGCAATCGGAGCAAAAGCAAAATTTCCCGGATTTTCCGGCAATTTTGTAACCGGAGGTTTGGGAGACGCTGCGGGAAACAGCTTCTACCCGACCAAAAATCTCGGTGCTCTCGGAGATGCCGGCGCAGTTACCACCAATGACAAAGAAATGGCGGACACCGTAAAAGCATTGTTGAACTACGGCAGCAACCGCAGATACCACAATATTTACAAAGGCTTGAATTGCCGTCTGGATGAGATGCAGGCAGCCCTGCTTTCCGTTAAAATGAAATATCTGGAAGCAGAAAACTCTCACCGCAGAAAACTGGCAGAAATTTACAATACCGAAATTACCAATCCTGCAATTATAAAACCGCTGATAGACCGCGATTCCGTTCAGGTATGGCACCAGTATGTGCTGCGCACCGGAAACAGAGACCGTTTCAAAGAATATCTGACAGAAAACGGTGTCGGATGCGATATCCTTTATCCCGTACCGCCGCATTTGCAGCCGTGCTACAAGAAATATGCAAATCTGCATCTTCCGGTTGCCTGCGAAATAGCGGATACCGTTATCAGTATTCCGGTTTCATCGCTGACATCGGAACAGGATGCAAAAGAAATTGCAGAAATTATTAACTCTTACAAAGGTTAGTTCCGGTTATCATGCTTTTTAATTCCGTACAGTTTGCACTGTTTTTCCTGATTGTATTTTTCGTTTACTGGTCGCTGCAAAAACGGCTGAAAGCGCAGAATATCTTTCTGGTCCTGGCAAGCTGGTTCTTTTACGGATACTGGGACTGGAGATTTCTGTTCCTGATTATATTCACCTCCGCGACTTCCTACCTTTCCGGAATCCTGATTGAAAACAGCAAAACCAAAACATCCGCAAAAGCGTGGATGTGGAGCAATGTTGCCGTCAATCTGATTATTCTCGGATTTTTCAAATATTTCAACTTTTTTACGGACAACCTCATCGCCATTGCCAATGCCGTCGGCTGGCATCTGGATGAGTTTACGTTGAATATTATCCTGCCAATCGGTATCTCTTTCTATACCTTCCAGGCTATCAGCTATTCGATTGACGTTTACAAACAGAGAATACCCGCGACACGAAATATTTGGGCATTCTTCGGATTTGTTGCGTTTTTCCCGCAATTGATTGCCGGACCTATCGAACGTGCAGGAGATTTGCTGCCGCAGATTGAAAACAAAAGGACTTTCGATTACGACAATGCCGTTGTCGGACTTCGCCAGATATTATGGGGATTGTTCAAGAAAGTCGTTGTTGCCGATACCTGCGCACACTATGCCGACCTCATCACCATGAATCCCGAATATTATGCCGGCAGTTCGCTGATTGTCGGCGTTATCCTGATTCTCATCCAGTATTACGGCGACTATTCCGGATATTCCGATATTGCCGTCGGCCTGGGACGTTTGCTGGGCATCAACCTGACCGCCAACTTCAGATTTCCGATGTTCTCGCGTTCTTTCAACGAATTCTGGCAGCGCTGGAACGTTACGCTGATGCGGTGGTTCCGCGATTACATTTATATTCCGTTGGGCGGCTCTCACTGTTCCAAACCGAGACAGCTGTTCAACATCCTGATGGTGTTCGTGGTTTCCGGCCTGTGGCACGGTGCCGACTGGGCATTCGTTCTTTGGGGCATTGTCAACGCACTGCTTGTATTTCCTGCCGTTATTTTTGGTATCAAGCCTAAAAAGACAGTTCCGGTATTGAAAGAAATACCGTCCATGATATTCGTGATTCTTGTCATGAGTTTCGTTTCTATCGTCATGAAACTGCAGTCATTCGACCTTGTCGTCAACTATTTCAGTCTGATGTCATTTGATCCGGGACAATGGTTCATCGCTACCGGCAAGACTCCGTTCATGTTCATCATTCCGATGCTGATTATCGAATGGTACGGCAGACGCAACGATTTTGCACTTGAAAAATTACCGTTCAAAACTCCGGTGAGATACGCAATCTACTGGGTTTTGATTATTGCTATAATTTACGGCTGCGAATACGATACACAACCGTATCTGTACTTCCAATTCTAAACGAAATGCTATGTGGAAAAAGATTAGAAATTTGATTTTGAAATGCCTGATAGCATTGTTCCCGATATACGTTATATTCGGGGCGTACGTTTATCTGGATCCGTTCAGAGTAGTACATCCGTCCGACCCGTTCTTTGATATGGAAGATCCGATGCATGTCGGCTGGAACAAAGGATTCGTTTCTACCGAAGCATTCAAAAATCATCACCAGACAGAACACTACGACAGCTATATTTTTGGTTCTTCCCTTTCCATCGGTTATCAGGCGGAAGAATGGTCGAAATACGTCGGTAAATCCGCAAGAATTTTCCATTTCGACGGTTCTACCGAGAGCTTTACCGGAATCATCAAGAAAATCCGCTATATCAACAAATGCGGTGAAACCGTAAAAAATGCGTTAATCGTCGCAGATCCCACAATTTTTGCCCGTGATGATGACAAAGAATCGCATCTTTTCGCCCAGCATCCGGACATCACTCCGCAATGGGATTTCATCCAGTTTCAGTGGCTGTTTTTCAAACTTTTCATGAACCGCGAGTTCCTGACCAACTATATCGACATGCGCACCAACGGTCTGACACCGAAAATGGTTGCCATCGGTATCTTTACTAAAGAGATTCCGGATTATGACGTGAAAACCAACGAAGAAAAATACCCGTTCTACGAAAAAGAACTGGCTGAAAACGAGGAACAGTATTATGCAAAACGCGACTCTTTCTTTGGCAGAAATTACAGCGAATCTATCGTAATTCCGCCGATGTTTACGGAGAAAAACATCGAAAACTTCAAGACTCTGAAAGGATTGTTTGAAAAGAATTCCACAAATTATAAAATCATTATTCACCCGATGTACAAACTGAATACATTGTGTGAAAAAGACCGGAATATTCTGTATGATATTTTCGGAAAAGAAAATCTGTACGATTTCAGCGGTGCGAACGAATTTTCTCTGGACAAACACAACTACTACGACCAGAATTCACATCCGAGACCGGGATTGTGCAACAAATTAATGAAAATCGTTTATGGTCAATATTCCACCGACTCGATAAACTCGCTTAAATCCCGATAGAATTTATGTCTGCATAAAGTTGCCTTGCAGCCGACAATCACCAGTTTCATTCTTGCACGCGTAATCGCTACGTTCATACGGCGCAAATCTGTCATGAACCCGATTTTACCGTCATCATTGCTGCGCACCAGACTGATAAACACAACATCCCGTTCCTGTCCCTGGAAACCGTCGATTGTATTCACCGTAATATTACGTCTAAGGTGTTTCAGCACCTGACTCTTTCTGATTATCCTGCGCAAATACTGTACCTGCGCTTTATATGGTGATATGATTCCGAAATCGATATTTTCCTCACGGACTCTGTCAATTCCGATATTCGTTACATATTTCTCAAGTTTTTCCACGAAATAATCCGCTTCATCCGGATTCAAACGGCTGTTGGTTGTCGCATTGAACTTCTCTTCGAAATTCAAATCCGAAGTATCAATCCAGTCTACGGGCGTATCCCAGTCCAGAATTCCCCGATATTTTACATTCGGTGCTGCCTGAAGAAGTCCTCCGTAAAACCAGTTGGACGAGAATTCCATGATTTTTTCGTTCATGCGGTACTGTACGGTAAGCAATGATACCGAATTCGGAATCCGTTTGATAATCTGCTCCATCAGCGTTACCGCAAGTCCGTTGCGTTCCGCTTCAAAGCATTTGATAGTCGGCGGCAACTGGCAGTGGTCTCCGGCAAAAATAACACGTTCCGCCTTGCGGATTGGAATCCACGCGGCAGCTTCAAGCGCCTGTCCCGCCTCATCAATAAAAAGCGTAGTGAAAGACTTGCCCTGAAGCAAACGGTTACTGCTGCTGACAAGTGTGGATGCCACCACGCGGGCATTGTTGAACAAGTCTGAATCTATCTTAATTTCGAGTCCTTCAGCACGTACCTGAAGACTGTGCAGTTTGTTCTGAATCTTTTCCCGCTCGGATGATGAACGGCCGTTCTTTGCGGCTTTCAGCTGGCGGATGGTCTTGCGGATGCCCCACAATTCGGGATATAAAGCGTGTGATTCATACTGCCGTTCGTAGGTAAACGACAGCATCTTGTCGTTGATGCGTGCGGGATTTCCGATTCTCAATACCGGCACACCGCGATCTACCAGTTTTTCACAAATGCAGTCCACGGCAGTATTGCTCTGCGCACATACCAGTACCTGTGTTTCACGGTTCAAAGTCTCGTACACCGCCTCGACAAGCGTAGTTGTTTTACCGGTTCCCGGAGGGCCATGAACAACGGCTACATCACGACATGAAAGTATCTTGTTCACCGCATTTTCCTGACTGCTGTTCAGCCACGGGAAACGCACGAGATATATTTCTCTGAACTCGGCACGGTTGCTGCACAATAGCGCATCTCTCAATACCGCAAGTCTGTTGTTTTTCGCTTTTTCAACCGCATTCAACGCCTCGAACATCGCCTGATAGGAAGTCTCGTCAAAAGCGACCTGCACTCCGACATTTGCCAGCGAATCAAGGTCGGAAAGTGCCGATGAATCCGGCAAAATCAGTACCATCCGGTTGCCGTCAACATAGCTGACGGAAGCGGTTATTTTTCTGTAATTGATGGATCCGTCGAAATTTTCGACAAAGAAATTCACCTGACGTCCGTATTCGAATGCCGAATCTTCCTCGGATTCATCGGAACGGAACACCTCAACGGCAAACTGATTGACAGAATTGTAGTAACTTCGTCCGAATCGTACCGGATACCAGCAAAAACCTTTCGCAACATTGCGTTTCAAACCGCGCAACTCAGTAATGCGCCGGTATTCCGACTTGTCATACTCATATTCCTGACGCAGCAGCAAACGCTGACGCAAAAAATGGTTAGCCAAAGATTCCTGCATACTCATCGCTCCGGTTTGAATTTAAGTTTGTAGAATACGGCAAGCACGATACCACGGATAACAAGGAAGGTCAGGAACGCACTCCACAAACGAATATTCGAGAATTCCACCCCTCCCAGAAAATAAAGGGCAAAGAATCCTGCCGCTGCACACAGCGTACACATCAGCATCTGCCTTGTTGCGGTTAGTCCGATAAAAACGCCGTCCCATATAAACGCGGAAACACCAAGTACCGGGAAAAGGATACACCAGAGACGGTTATCCACAATGGCGTCAAACATCGAAACGTCATCGGTCAAAAAAGGTACAATATATTCGAGTCCGAATCCGTAAACACTGGTAAAAATCAGCGCAACACCGAATCCCCATGCAAACAGATTTCGTACGGATTTTTTCATCTCAGCAAAATCGCCCGCTCCGTAGTTTCGCCCGACAATCGCTTCTCCTGCAAATGCAAAGCCGTCAAGGAAGTAGGAATAAAACAGATAAAGCTGCATAATCATCGCATTTACCGCAAGAATTACATCACCCGCACGAGCGCCGATGGTGGTAAATGAAAATGTAACCGCCTGAAGGAACAGACTTCTGAAGAAAATATCGCTGTTGACTTTGAAAAATCTGCCGATTCCACCGCCGTTTATCAGCGATTTCACACCTATCGGCATCAGATTTTTGCGGTATTTTGAAAGCAGCAGCGTAATTGCAATAAAAGTGCCGGAATATTCGGCCAAAACAGTACCGATTGCGATGCCGATAAATCCGACTTTAAACACGAATACCGCCATCAGACTGAAGAATATGTTCAGAATATTGATGCTGACGGCAATAATCATCGGATATTTCGAGTTTTGCATTCCCAGCAGCCATCCTTTGATGACCAGTGTTGTCAAAAGAGCCGGAGCTCCCCACACGCAGATATGGAAATACTTCAAAGCCAGTTCTTTGACCGACTCTGAAGGAGCAAGCGCCCACAATGCAAAATCACCTACGGGATTCTGGAACAAAAGCAGAAAAACACCGATGGATACAGCGATTATCAGCGCGCGATACAAAGTCGACGCAATCATTTTTTCATTTTTGCTGCCGTAAAATTGTGCGGTCATTCCGGTAGTTCCCATTCTCAGGAATCCGAAATTCCAGTAGATCAGATTGAAAATGATGGCGCCGATGGAAATGACACCGATATACTTGATTTCGCCGAGATGTCCGGCAATGGACAGGTCTATCAGACCAAGCAACGGAACGGTAATGTTCGTTACAATCGCCGGAACTGCTATTCTTAATATTTCCTTGTTTGTACCTTTCATAAATTAAATAACCCGACAAAGTTACACACTTTTTCGGGTTATTCAGTCGCGTTTTACGCTCTTTTCTTATAACTGCAAATTGCCCATATCCACAATACAACGGCAAATACCATCAGTGCTCTGAATTGCGGTAGCAAATCTCTGAACCCACAGCCTTAACTCTGAATATAGTTTGTATAATCTTCCTAACAATTGTATACAATAAGGAGAATCTTTCGGGTTACTGGTGTCAGATTCTCCCTTTACCTGTCCTTGAATCTATTATTCTTGCATAAAACTTATGTTTGTTAAAATATAAAACAACCATAGTGCTGACAAATGGTTTCAATCTACAGAATTCAAATTAATTGACTCCATTGCCATTTCATACTGTCCCTTTATTTTTCCAGAATCAATTTTCTTTTCACGGAACAATCGATTAATGAAACC
>SAMEA104404097__coassemble_2462_pt1 | contig 12724 bp, 15 predicted proteins | sample SAMEA104404097__metabat2_high_PE_098 | metagenome-assembled genome bin SAMEA104404097 (sample SAMEA104404097) | Balaenoptera acutorostrata | reverse complement strand
ACAAACCCATTGGCAGAGTTAAATATGCGCTAATTTAATTCCGCCAACGGGTAGATAAAAATTATTTTTTTAAGGATTATTTAATAAATAAAGCATATTTGTGAACTTATATCCTCTTGATATTATATTAGAAATTATATAATCGGGTAGTTATATAAAATCCTTCTCGGAAAGCTATAAATAAAATATGAGTTCTACTTAGCTGCCATTACCCAGATTCAATTAACAAAAAATCCGTCGGCAGAATGACATTTAAAATGTCTCTGCCGACGGATTCATTATTTAATACAGGTATCAGAGAATCCTGTAATGTGTCTGTTTTTATAGTTTCGCTACTTTGAGTTTTGCTTCTTTGAATTCGTCCATGATTGTTTTCAGCACTTCGGCTGCCGGACGGATTTCGTTGATAGCAGATGCGATCTGACCAAGTTCAAGTTCGCCATTTATCAAATCGCCTTCGAAAATTCCCTTTTTAGATGCCGCTCTGCCCAAAATTTCGCGCAACTCATCTGCTGTAGCCCCTTCGGCTTCGGCTTCCGCTATGCGGTCTGCAAGGGCGTTTTTCACCAGTCGTGTCGGAGACAGTTTTTTCAGTCTCAACATGGTGTCGCCTTCGACAAGCTGTGTGCAGTATTCTTTGAATGCCTGAGATGCGGAACTTTCTACAGTCAATGCAAACGCAGTACCGATTTGCACGCCGTCAGCACCTAAAACCATGGATGCAAGCAGTGCCTGGCCGCTGGCGATACCTCCCGCTGCGATAAGCGGCAGTGTGGTTGCTTTGCGAACCTGCGGAATCAATGCCATTGTAGCTGTTTCCTCACGTCCGTTGTGACCGCCCGCTTCAAAACCTTCGGCAACGATTGCGTCGACGCCGGCTTCCTCGCATTTCTTGGCAAATTTGCTGCTGGATACCACGTGAACCACGGTGATGCCATGTTCGTGCAGCATTGCAGTGTATTTTTTCGGACTTCCTGCAGAAGTGAAGATGATTTTCACTCCTTCGTCAATCAGAATCTGCATCAAACGGTCGATTTCCGGATACATCAGCGGTACGTTTACGCCCCACGGCTTTTTGCAGTGCATTTTCATCTTGCGGATGTGTTCCTGAAGGGTTTCCGGGTGCATGGAGCCTGCGCCGAGCAGTCCCAGACCACCTGCGTTGCTGACGGTTGAAGCTAATTTCCAGCCGCTGCACCAAACCATACCCCCTTGAATAACAGGGTATTCAATACCGAATAATTTACAAATGCGGTTATCTTTCATGACATGTATTTTTAGTCCGTTAATAATCTGATTTTATGTGTTTTTGCAATTTGTTGCAAAAAAGTTTAGTATGACAAAAATAATCAAATATCCCGTTTTGACACGATTTTGTGATATAAATAATACACTTTGGAAACAAAATTGTTCAATCGGAACAAAACTTTCCCTCCAAAAAGATGGTTGTATCATTTCCCCTGCGAGACAAAAGGGGATAACCGATTTTGTAAAATGTGGGGTTTATACTACATTTGTGAAAGAGAATATAAAAAACTAATGCGATGGCGCGACCAAAAATTTTACTGATTTACACCGGCGGAACTATCGGAATGATAGAAAATCCGGAAACAAAATCACTGCAACCGTTCGACTTCAGTCATCTGATGGACAATGTCCCGAAAGTGAAAAAACTGGACTACGACATTGACAACATCCAGTTTGAATCACCGATAGATTCGGCAAACGTAACGCCGAAACACTGGTGCGATATTGCAAAAGCTATCGAAGAAAACTACGATTCCTTCGACGGTTTCGTCGTGCTTCACGGTACCGACACCATGTCGTTCACCGCATCGGCATTGAGTTTTATGCTTGAAAATCTCCACAAACCGGTGATTATTACCGGTTCGCAGCTTCCTATCGGCGAGGTGAGAACCGACGGCGAGGAAAACCTGATAACCGCATTGCAGATAGCTGCAGCGCGCGACGATCACGGTGATTCCATGGTGCAGGAAGTAGCGATTCTTTTTGAAAACTATCTGTGGCGCGGCAACCGAAGCACAAAAATGAGTGCGGACAACTTCAATGCTTTCAAGAGCAACAACTATCCGCCGCTGGCAAAAATCGGTCTTGGCATCCACTTCAACGAGGATGCGCTTTACCGCATGCCGACCAAACGCCCGCTGAAGGTGCGCTACAATTTCGATACCGACGTGATTTTCGTGACACTGTTCCCGGGTATTTCCGAGTCTACACTGAAACACGTTTTCCATACTCCGAACATCAAAGGCGTTATCCTGAAAACCTACGGAGCCGGCAACGGACCTGCGGAAGAATGGGTAATCAATACCATCAAAGAGGCCGTTGAACGCGGCATCGTGGTGCTGAACGTGACACAATGCGTGAACGGCGGCGTACACAGCAATCTTTATGAAACCGGCGATTCTCTGGCAAAAATCGGCGTTATCAGCGGTCGTGATATTACCAGCGAGGCTGCCATTACCAAGATGATGTATCTTTTCGGCACCGGACTTTCTTCCGAAAACGTGAAGAAATACTTTGAATGTTCTCTTTGCGGAGAGGTAACAATACACTAAAAATGGATAAAACCGATGAGTTTTACATGCGTCAGGCGCTCAACGAAGCGCGGATTGCGGCAGAGCGCGACGAAGTTCCCATCGGGGTGGTCGTGGTGTGCGGCGGCCGTGTGGTTGCGCGTGCCCATAACCTGACCGAAACGCTGAATGACGTTACCGCGCATGCCGAGATGCAGGCGATAACCTCCGCAGCGAATACTCTCGGCGGCAAATATCTGACCGAATGCACGCTTTACGTAACCGTAGAGCCGTGTCTGATGTGCGCGGGAGCACTGGGCTGGAGTCAGATCAAACGAATCGTTTACGGCGCTCCGGACGACAAACGCGGATTCCACACTTTCTGCGAATCTCCGTTCCATAAAAAGACTATTGTAGAAAGCGGCGTTCTTCAGGAAGAATGTTCCGCAATCGTAACCGATTTTTTCCGAAAAAAAAGATAAGCGATGATATTTTGGTTCTCAGGTACGGGAAACTCAAAATGGGTGGCAGAACGGCTTGCAGCCGCTCTCGGAGACCGTATGTATGCCATCGGTGAATGTATGAAATCCGGCAGTTTCCGTTTTGAACTGCAGCCGCAGGAGCGCATCGGGTTCGTATTTCCGATTCATTCGTGGGGACCGGCGCCGATTGTGCTTGAATTCTTGAAAAAACTGCAGCTGGACGGCTACAAACGCGACAACTACTGCTATATGGCTTGCAGTTGCGGCGATGATATCGGTCTGTCTGTCGATTTGTGGCGGAAAGCACTTGGAAAAATCGAAGGAAATGCGGCATTTTCCATTCAGATGCCGAACAACTATATCATTCTGCCCGGATTCGATACCGACAGCAGGGATCTCGAGAACGAGAAACTCCGTAAAGCGGAATCCCGCATCGAAGATATCATCACAGCCGTTGCAGAACGCAGAAACAAGGTCGAAGTTGTTACCGGCGGGATGCCGTGGGCGAAGACCAGACTCGTATATCCTCTTTTCCGCCATTTTGCGCGCATAGACAGCGGCTTCAAAGTCGATGCCGGCAAATGTATATCCTGCGGAATATGTGCCAATGTGTGCCCTGTAAACAATATTGTGATGAAAGACGGCCGTCCGGAATGGCAGGGCAGTTGCGAAATGTGCCTCGGCTGTATACACAGTTGTCCCAAACGCGCCATCGAATACTACAGCGCGACTCAGAAAAAAGGGCGTTACCGACACCCGTAATCAGTAATTTTATCTGGAAAGGAGTTGTTTGAACAACTCTATGTATTTGTTGGCAATGGTTTGTGAAGAGAACAAATCATTGATGCTTTTGTGCAGATATTCACGGTTGATAGGATTTTTCACCGCCCAGACGATACCTTCCGCCAGACTTTCAGGATTCAGATATTCCGCCAGCCAGCCGGTTTTCAGATGTTCGATGATATCTCTCTGACCGCTGTTGCCGAATGCAACCGGTGTACAGCCTGCAGCAGCACCTTCTATCAGCGTGCCGGGTAGGGTTTCGAACAGAGAGGAGGAGACCACGATGTCCGATGCCGAATATATTTCGGCGATTTTGTCCTGATTTTTGATTTCTCCCAACGCAGTGTGCGGGAGTTTGATACAGTCCATCTGTGCCGCATCACGAATATTGCCGAAGAATACGGCATGCAAATCGTGTGCAACGTCTTTGTATTTTTCCGCAATGATATTCAGCGCTTTGGTGTAGATGTCGAAACCCTTGATAGGGTCGTCCAGCCTTGCCGCACCCATCACGACAATCTTTTTGTCGCGCGGAATATCGGAGATATGTCCCCGGCGCTGCCAGTTGTAGCGTTCAATTGGAAAGGCGTTCGGAATGACGTGGATTTTGTGTTTGCCGAGCAGCGAACTTTCGGCACATTTGGAAGCTAGCCAGTTGCTGACCGCAACAAAATGCAGATTCGGATATTTGTAAAGCTGCTTTTTGACCAGCAAAGTTTTTGCGGACAAATCTTCCGGCTCTTTAGAGCCAAGGAACGGGCAGTTTCCGCACGATTCCATATAGTTTTTGCACTGCAGCGCGTGGTGACAGATGCCGGTCAGCTGCCACATGTCGTGCATCGCCCAGATTACCGGTTTGCCGGTTTTGCACAACCGGTCGATACATTTCATTGACAAAGTCCCCTGATTAATCCAGTTCAGATAGATGATATCCGCATCCAGAACATCCGGATGTTTGGCAAGATTGAACCCGAATTTAGCTGTGGAAACTTTGAAAAGATTCGCTCTTGAGAATTTGTTTCTTGCGAAGATGTCCGCGCGTTCTGCAAGAAAATAGAATTTTCCGCGGCGATTGTTGCCATATTCCTCAATTTCGTTTCCGTGTGGGCGTGAAGCATTCATCACGAGCATTTTGGCATCAATACCGTTCGCCCGTAAAGCATGAAGGAGCCTTGCAGCTACTACTGCGGCTCCTCCTATACTGTCACTTTTATTGATGATGACAACTTTCATTCGTCAGCTGATTAGTGGCAACCGCATCCGCAGTCGTCTCCGCAACCGCAACCTTCGTCACCGCCGCAGCTTCCGCCTCCGCAACTGCTGCAACCGCCGCACTGTGGGTGCAATTCTGCATCTGTTGCTTCGCGAACTGTCAGCACTTTGCCTTTAAAGTGGATAGTCTGGCCTGCAAGAGGGTGGTTGAAGTCCATTTTTACATAGTCGCTTGATAGAGCAACAACGTCACCCGGAACACGGTGGCCGTCTGCTGTCATCATTTCGATTGTGTTGCCGACTTTGATTCTTTCTTCATCGAATTTGCCGTCTACTTCGAAAAGTTCGCGTTTGAAGTCCATGATATATTCTTCAAGTACCGGTCCGAATGCTTCTTCCGGAGCAAGTGTGATATCGAAATCTTCACCCTGTTTCTTGTTTTCAATAGCGTTTTTAAAGCCTTCAAGCATACCTTTTTCAGCACCGAAAACAAAACGGTCCGGCTGTTCTTCAGTAAATTTGTACATAAGAACTTCCTGTTTCGGAGTTACTTCAAACAATTCGTAAGCAAGCTCTACGTATTTTCCTTCTGTAATTGCGTCCATATTTCTTTGTTCTAAATTTTGCGTAAAGATACAATAAAATAGCGATATATCACGAGTTTAGCCCGATTTTGATAACTCGTTAATCCCTGAAATTCGGACCGTTTGCTGTTTTTTTGTAGAGAAAACCGTCAATAAATGCGAAAAATCTGCTTTGAAGAGGGGATGAATTCGTTCCGTAAAAATATTTTTTGCTAATTTTGTAACGTTTGTGTAAAAACAAAGTCTATTATATAATTGTTGAAATTATCGGACTTTGAAAATATAATTATTAATTAAAGTATATGAAAATGAAGAAATTTTTTATGCCGGCTATGGCTATGATTTCTGCTGCAATGATGATGGTTTCTTGCGGCGACGCCAAGGTTGAAACTCCGGTTTCTGCGCTTGAAGGCGAATGGGATGTTGTTGCTGTTGAAATGGATACAGTTTCTCTTGACATGAACAATCAGGAAATTCCTGTAGATCCTTTCATGGTATTTGACTTGAACGAAAAGATGGTATATGGTAACGCAAGTTGCAACAGCTTCAACGGTGAAGTTCTTGTTGATACACTTGCTCCGGGTAAAGTTGCATTCGGTGCGCTTGCATGTACTCGCATGATGTGCATGAACATGGATGCTGAAATGGCTTTGACTGCCGCTCTTGAAAGCGTAAAAGCATTTAAAGCATTGAACGCAAACGCTGATACTCTTGCTCTTTGCAACGAAGCAGGTGCAAAAGTTATCACTCTTGCAAAACGTGCACCTTATTCTCAACTTGACGGCGAATGGGTTATCGTAGCAGTTAAAGGCGATTCAATCGCTGTTGAAGAAAACGCTCCTTTCGTAGGTTTCAGCGTAAACAAAGCTGAAAAGATTCTATATGGTAACGCAGGTTGCAACGATTTCAACACAGTTCTTGACCTTGCTGCCGACAATAATGCACTTTCTCTTGAAGGTCTTGCAGTTACAATGAAAGCATGCAAAGACATGACTGTTGAACAGAACATTCTTGCTGCTTTTGCTGAAGTTGCAGCATACGCAGTAAACGAAAACAAACTTGCATTCCTTGACAAAGAAGGAAACGAAGTTGTTGTAATGGAAAAGAAATAATCAGTTAGTTCCGATAAATCAAAAACGGTGTGCAGAATTTCTGTACACCGTTTTTTTATGCTTTGACTTGAATTTTTATCTGTCGATTCCGTTGCGGGAAAGTACGCCCTGCTGATAGTAGTGCTTCACCTCCTGCATATCGGTAACGAGGTCCGCCATGTCAATCAGTTCCTGCGGGGCTCTGCGCCCGGTAATCACGACTTCGATTTGCGGTGCGCGTTTGTTCAGCGCGTCAATCACCTGCTGCGGTGTCAGCAGTTTGAACCACGTGGCGATGGTCACTTCATCCAGTATCACCACGTCATATTTGCCGGAAGCCATTATTTCGGCGCATTTGTCAAGACCTTCAACAGCAAGGTCGATATCCACCTGTTCCGGGTCTTTGTTGATAAAGCAACCTCTCCCGAACTGCTCGATTGTAATCTTTCCGAAAGTCTCGTCAGCATTTGCAAACAGTTCCTCGATGCGGGTTTCATTGTATTTCACAGACTTTACAAACTGTCCGACATAAACGTTTTTGCCTGCGCAAAGTGCTCTGACAGCCAGACCGAACGCTGCGGTGGTTTTGCCTTTGCCGCTGCCGGTATATACGTGAAGATAATCTTTTTCCATAATTTCAGAATTTTGGGTAAAGATACCGATTCCTGCCGAACAGACAAAAAAATACCGGACTCCGCATTGCGAAGCCCGGCAATATTTCAGAACTGCAATATTATTCTTTCAGAAAAACATTAATCAAACCTCTTTCGTTCACATCTTTTACTGTAAAAGATGTGCCTTTCAATATTTGTTCAACTGCAGCTTTGCTTCCTTCTGTTTTTTTGTAAACGGAAATCATTTTGATAGAGGAAGGATCTATTTCTTCCAGACTCTTTTCATATACTTTTCCGTCAACAATAACAATCGGGTTTGATTGCTGTCCTGTACCATTTGAATTGCGGATAACCATCACTTTGTCAGGATTTTCTATTGTTACGGTTTCCGGAGTTGCAGCTTTGCTTCCTTCTGCATTTTTATAAACGGAAATCATTTTGATAGAGGAAGGGTCTATTTCTTCCAGACTCTTTTCATATACTTTTCCGTCAACAATAACAATCGGGTTTGATTGCTGTCCTGTACCATTTGAATTGCGGATAACCATCACTTTGTCAGGATTTTCTGTTGTTACGGTTTTCGGAGTTTCGGAAACAGCGGTGGCTTCAGCGCGTACAGAGCCGAATGCAAGCACCATCAGTGCTACTGCCGGCAATGCCAGTGCCAGCCGGATTGAGGAATATTTTCCCCGTTTTGAATTTTTCATCATGATAAATCGTTTTTTGGATATTTGACTTTTCAACCCGTTGGTTATATCCGGATTATAACCGAAGAGTTGAGTAAAGATTAATTCGCGGTAACGGTTGAGGCTGCATCCGCTGCGGATAACATCGCTGTCCGCCTCCCATTCGTGGACTTCTGACAAACTGCGCTGCGCCAGCCATACGAACTGATTAAACCACATCATGCAACGAATCAGTTCCATCAGCATATTTTCCGTACTGTGGCGGTGGCGGATATGGCTCGTTTCGTGGGCGATAACCAGCTGCTCGTTTTCAGTGGAAAATCCGCTGCCGATATATACGGTGCTGCCGAAAGAGAACGGCTCTTTGATGCTGTCATGTCGGGCAACGGTGTATCCGTTATAAATTTCAAGTTTTGATTTTCTGCGCAATGTGCAAATACGGATGAGGCGGTTTGCCAGCAGTATGAGATTGGTCAGAACAATCAGTCCGTAAAGACTGAAGACCACTATGTTCAGCCAGTTTGCCGCTGAAGTTTCAACCGATTCGGAAACGGCAGGCTCGTTGCCTGACAGTGCCACAGGAATCTGAACAAAGACGGTTTCTGCCGGATAAAGCGGCAGTTTCAGCAGCGGAATCACGACTGAAACCAGCATGGCGGTCGTCAGATAGACGCCTGCAGTTCGGTGGGCGATTTTCGCCTCCAGAAACAGTTTGTATATCAGCAGAAAGAATCCGCTGCATACCAGCCATCCGATAATGTTTGTCAGCCAGTCCATTATTGCTCTTTTTTCAGAATTTCAATAATTTCTTCGGTTTCTTCCAGCGAAATGGACTTGTTGGAAGAAAGAAAAGACACCATTTTGCTTGTCGATCCGCCGAAGAAGGTGCTGATAACGGAGTTCATCACGCCGGATGCGTATTTTGCACGGTCAACGGCAGGGTAGTACTGATAGGTGTTACCGAAATTCTTGTGGTTCACAAAACCTTTCTTTTCAAGTATGCGCACGATAGTGGAAACGGTATTGTATGCCGGTTTCGGTTCGGGAAGTTCTTCCAGAATATCTTTTACAAACGCTTCCTTTTTGTCCCAAAGCACCTGCATGATTTCCAGTTCGGCTTTTGTCAGTTCACGGTTTTCGGTATGTTTCATGATTGTATTTTTTTTGTCGGCACGATGCCGTATTTTTTATATCTGCAACAAATGTAACTAAAGATTTAGTTGAACAACTAAATTTATAGTTAATAAAACTTAAATGCTCGAAAAGGGCATAAAAAAGCCGGACTCCGCAATGCGGAACCCGGCTGTATATTGGGAAATATTCAGTTCGAATTATTTCTTTGCAAGATATTCAGACACGTTTTTGAAGATGCGAGCGTTGATATCGCCTGTTTCTTCAGCTTTGTTGAATTTTTCGCCTGTAATGTGTTCGTAAAGTTCGATATAGCGGTCGCTTACGCTTGTGCAGTATTCTTCAGTCATTTCAGGAACCTGCTGGCCTGCTTTACCCATGAAACCGTTTTCAATCAACCACTGGCGAACGAATTCTTTTGAAAGCTGTTTCTGAGGTTCGCCTTTTTCGAATCTTTCCTGATAACCGTCAGCGTAGAAGTAACGTGAAGAGTCCGGAGTGTGGATTTCGTCGATAAGGATTACTTTGCCGTCACGCTTGCCGAATTCGTATTTGGTATCTACAAGAATCAAACCTTTGCTTGCAGCGATTTCAGAACCGCGGTTGAAAAGAGCTCTTGTATAGCCTTCCATAATTTCGTAATCGTTTGCAGAAACGATACCCTGAGCGATGATTTCTTCTTTGGAGATGTTTTCATCGTGACCTGCATCTGCCTTGGTTGTCGGAGTGATGATAGGAACCGGGAATTTTTCGTTTTCACACATTCCGTCAGGAAGTTTCACGCCGCAGATTTCACGGCAGCCTGCCTGATATTCTCTCCATGCACTACCTGTAAGGTAACCGCGGATAATCATTTCAACTCTGAAGCCTTCGCATTTAAGACCTACTGTAACCATAGGATCCGGAGTAGCGAGTTTCCAGTTCGGAACGATATCGCTTGTAGCATCCAGGAATTTTGCTGCAATCTGGTTTAGAACTTGACCTTTGAACGGAATTCCTTTCGGCAGGATAACGTCGAACGCAGAGATGCGGTCGGTAGCTACCATTACAAGAATATCGTCATTAATGTCATACACATCGCGTACTTTACCGTGATAAACACTCTTCTGTCCTTCGAAATTAAAATCGGTATGTACTAACGTATTTGCCATAGATAATGAAATTTATGTTGTTTGGATTTATTTTTCGGAATCTGTACCGGCTTTCTCCTTTATCTGTTCATCCTTTCGCAGCGCTTTCTGTATCTCGTCGTATTTTTCGTACGCCTCGACGATTCGCTGGACAAGGTGGTGGCGGATAATATCTTGCTTGCCGAATTCGATTTTGCCCACGCCCTTGACACCTTTAAGGATGTTCAGCGCCTGAATCAAACCGGACTGGTAGCTGTTCGGAAGGTCTATCTGTGTAACGTCGCCGGTTACTATCATTTTTGAACCCATACCCAGACGAGTCAGGAACATTTTAATCTGGTGGGTGGTGGTGTTCTGTGCCTCGTCAAGAATAATGACGGCATCGTTCAGGGTGCGGCCGCGCATAAATGCCAAAGGAGCAATCTGGATAACGTTGGTTTCCATATATTCCTTCAGTTTCAATGCCGGAATCATATCCTGAAGCGCATCGTACAGAGGCTGCAGATACGGGTCGATTTTGTCTTTCATGTCGCCCGGAAGGAATCCGAGTTTTTCGCCCGCTTCGACGGCAGGGCGCGACAATATGATTTTCTTTACTTCACGGTTTTTCAATGCACGCACTGCAAGAGCGATGGCAACATAGGTTTTGCCGGTTCCCGCAGGACCGAGTGCAAATGTCAAATCGTTTTCGCTGTAAGATTTTACGAGTTTCTGCTGGTTGGGAGTTCTGCCGGTGATAGGCTTTCCGTTGATGCCGTAGATAATGGCTTCTTCAACGTTGAGTTCTTTCGGAGCGCCGCCGCGCACGGTGTCGATGATAACCTCCGAATTCAACTGGTTATATTTGCTGCAATACTCCTCAAGTTTTTTGATTTTGTCTTCGAACTCCTGTGTTTCCAGTTCGTCGCCGATGACTTTGATAACAGTGCCGCGTGCTGCGATGCGCAACTTTGGAAAAAGGTTGCGGATAAGCTGAATATTACTGTTGTTTACCCCGTAGAAAATAACCGGGTCAACACTGTCGATAATAACTATGCGTTCAATCATCCGGGACACAAATTTGATGCAAAATTAATGTTTAAATTTGAATATAAAAAACTATTTTTCCGTTGCGGAGATTTTTGTTGCCGGCACCGGAATTTTTTGAGGAAAATATTTGTTCCGTTTGAAAATTTTTTGGATATTTGATGCAGACAATATGCAAATACAACAAAAACGCGGTCGAAAACCGGCGGCGGGAACCCTTAAAAACTGATGAAATGAAAAAAATCTGGAAATACCTGTCAATGTTCTTCTATTGTGGTTTTACTGCGTTGTTGCTGGGATATTTTGTCGGCGGTACGGAAGGAATCATAGCCGGATGCGTACTGATGGCGATTCTGATTGTCATGATGCGTTATGACGGTGTGAAATCGGGGGACATCAGCAGCTCTTTGCTGATAAATCTGGTGATGATAGCATCTAATTTCATTTTGTTGGAAATGCCGGAACTCTGGCCGTTTACCGTGACTCTCGGTGTCGGTGCGGTGTTTGACATTATCCATAAAATTGCCAACAAACTGTATGATACTTCAAGCCTTTCGGCTTTTCTGAAATCTGAAATGCGGATTGCCCCGGAACTTGAACTGGCAATTGCGGCAGCGTGCGTATTTTCAATGTATCTGGAAGATGTGCTCGGCAATCCGTATGCATGGATTATACCGGCTGTTCTTCTAATCGACATTTTCCGTCAGATATCAGGCGGATATTTCAAAAGAAAGAAGATTTAATCTCATTTTGACGGAAATTTAAAGGGTTCTGTGCGTAAAAGGAAAATATATCTTGTTTGAAATAAAATTATTTAATAAGTTTGTGAGAACAAACCTATTAACTTAAATCAGATACCCACAGCCGCGACAATTGTTTCTACGGCTGCATATTAAAATTAATCAAAATGAAACATATTTGGAAGTATTTGTCCCTGATATGCTACGAATTGTTTGCAGCATTTCTTGTCTGGGCTTTGATTAAGGGAACTGCAGGTCTTGTGGCAGCTCTGATATTTATAGTAATCGTTTCTGTTCTGATGTTTGTCGGAAGAATAGAAAACAGCGACGTCAAGTGTCCGCTGCTTTTGGATTTGCTGATTATCTCCTCCAATTTCTGGCTGGTGCTGAATGTCAACTACTGGCCGATAACCGTGTCTCTCGGACTGGGTGCGCTGTTTGACATCGTGAACAGAATCGTCAACAAAACCTACAACACCAAAAGCGTGTGGTCTTTTATCAAGACTGAATTCCGCTTTCCTGCAGATCTGGAGCTGGTAACGCTCATTATTCTGGCTATAGAAGCTTATGAACACAACTATTACGGCAATCCGCTGGTGTGGCTGGTGTTTGTGCTGATACTTGCGGATTGTATACGGCAGAAACGAAGCAAAAAACATCTTGTAAAAGCAAAATAAGGGTTATTCAAAGGCCTTCGGATTATGAGTC
>SAMEA104404097__coassemble_2425_pt1 | contig 12909 bp, 11 predicted proteins | sample SAMEA104404097__metabat2_high_PE_098 | metagenome-assembled genome bin SAMEA104404097 (sample SAMEA104404097) | Balaenoptera acutorostrata | reverse complement strand
TGCACATCTTTTTACACATAAATATTTATCAAATTAATTCCGCCAACGGGTATGTATTCTATCGTATATGGGACTTTTTACACCTAAAGAAATCGTAGCGCAGGCAGAAAATTCCGCTGTCTACAAAGCTGCTTTGCCTGCCCAAAAAGTGATAGTTCTCGGCCTGCTTGCCGGAATGTATATTGCAATGGGCGGATTACTTTCCGTGTTAATCGGATTCGGATTTCCCGAAATCACAGCATCCAACCCCGGATTGCAGAAACTGCTTTCGGGCATATGCTTCCCGATAGGATTGATACTCGTTGTTCTCGCCGGAGCGGAACTGTTTACAGGCAACAATGCCGTGCTGATTCCGGGCGTGATGAACGGTAAATACAAATGGAGTGCAGTGCTTAAAAACTGGACTCTGGTTTATTTCAGCAATTTTTCCGGAGCACTGTTTTTCAGCTACGTGATGATTTACCTTGCGGGAATTCTGGACACAAATCCGTGGAATGCCGCCATCGTAAAAATTGCAGAAGGAAAAGTTGCCATGGACTGGTGGACCGTATTCGTCAAGGGTATCGGAGCAAACTGGCTGGTATGCCTTGCGGTATGGCTGGGATTCAGTTCTAAAACTACGAGCGGAAAATTCTTCGGATTGTGGTTTCCGGTTATGTGTTTTGTTGCCATCGGTTATGAACACAGCATCGCCAATATGTTCTTTATCCCGACCGGAATGCTTTACGGCGCAGAGACTACCATAGCACAGTTCGTTTTTAACAACCTTATACCTGCAACACTCGGCAATATCGCCGGCGGTGCAATTTTCGTAGGACTGCCCTACTGGTACGTCTATTCTAAGAAGTAAATTTCTCGATTTCATTATTTATATCCGGCTCCGCATTTTCCATCTCAATTTGCGGAGCCATTTTATACCTTTGATTAACACGACTTTATCTTGCATTTCTGAACATTTTTCCTACATTTGTAGTGTCAACCCTATTTATACACACTAAAAAACACTTCTATGATTAAATTGCAAGTTGAATTGTGGCTGATCGGTATCGCAATGGTGAACACCCTGATGCTGCTGCTTACCTATCACAAACTTTCCGTCAAACGCGAGAGCAACTACAAACTGCTGACCTTTGCGTTCAACAACACCGCAGACTTTTTCTTTAATCTGTTCAAAGACCTGCTGGCATCGTTTATCATCGGACATACCATTATATACTTCGGTATCGACATGAGCACCTCGCTGCTGATTGTGGCCGGACTGCATATTGCGCTCGACCTTCTGATTATAATGAGCTACATGCACCACGGCAAATAACACCAGACAAATCGGCGTCGGTTGATGGTTTCACCGTTAAAGAACAGGCGGTGCAACCCACTGTGAGAAACAATTTTAGGGTAAAGACAAAAATAAAATGAGAAATATTGCAAAATAAAAAAATAAGCCGTAATTTTGCAACCGCATTCCGAATAGGCTCTTATTAAGTGGCTTCATATAGGGAAGTCCGCCTCACGGGTTAACTTGTACTAAATTTATATCAAATGTACGCAATTGTTGAAATTAACGGACAACAGTTCAAAGCTGAAGCTGGCAAATATTTGTTCGTTCACTATCTCGGTGAAGAAGTAAAAGAAGGTGATTCAGTTGACTTCGAAAAAGTTCTTCTTGTAGACGCCGACGGTAATGTCAAAGTTGGCGCACCTACCGTAGAAGGTGCAAAAGTAGTTTGCGAGGTAAAATGTCCACTCGTAAAAGGTGAAAAAGTTATCGTTTTCAAAAAGAAAAGAAGAAAAGGATATCGTAAATTGAACGGTCACCGTCAATATTTCACTAAAGTTGTAATTAAGGACGTAATTGCATAACCCCTAAAATTTTAAGATTTAAGAAATGGCACATAAGAAAGGTGTAGGTAGTTCTAAGAACGGCCGCGAATCAGAAAGCAAACGACTTGGTGTTAAAGTTTTTGGTGGTCAATTCGCAAAAGCAGGTAACATCTTGAAACGTCAGCGTGGTACAGTTCACCATGCAGGTAAAAACGTAGGTCTTGGTAAAGACCACACATTGTATGCTCTTGTAGACGGCACAGTTGTATTTACAACAGGCAAAAACGGTCGCGCATACATCAACGTAACTCCGGTAGAGAACACTGAGAATTAATCAAATTCCCAGTTTCTTTATAAAGAAATTAAAAAATAATCGCCAATCTTATTGGCGATTATTTTTTTTTAAGAATTTCGCAGTGAATATTAATATTTATCCACCAAAAGCATATCTTTTTTATTTGCAAATCATAGACGCATTCGCTATCTTTGCCTTTACTATTACAAGCAGTTTTTACGTTAATATCGTTAATTTATTACGTTTGTATTTACTTAACAAAAAACTATTATAATTATCAAGATTATGAAAAAAAATCTATTTGCGACACTTGCCATCTGTATGGCACTTGTACTTACTGGTTGCAACAAAAAACTCAACCAATTCGCAGCTGATTACTTCACAACAAATCCTAACCCGTTGGAAGTAGTAGGCGCTGACAAAGTCCCTGCAACTATAACAGGTAATATTCCTGAAAAATTCTTCGTTAAAAATGCAGAAGTTACAGTAACTCCGGTTCTTGTGTACGGTGACAAAGAAGAAACTTCTTCACCTATCTATCTTCAGGGCGAAAAAGTAAACGGAAATGCACAGGTTATCAACCACAAAATGGGTGGTACTGTTACTATTCCGGCTATGTTTACATACACCGATGAAATGATTAAAAGCGAACTTTATCTTAACTTTGATGTTAAACAAGGTAAAAAAACATACGTTCTTCCTCGTGTAAAAATTGCTGACGGTATCATTGCAACTTCAGCTATCGCCAACGCAGGTTCAGTTCAACCGGCTACAGCTCACGACAAATTCCAGAGAATTATCAACGAAAAGCACAGCGCTGACATCAAATTCTTGATTAATCAGACTAACATCCGTGCAAAACAACTTGAATCTGAAGAACTTGCTGCTCTTCACGGTGCTATTACAGAAGCTCAGGACGACGACAGACTTGAAGTTAAAGGTGTAAGCATTTCTTCATACGCTTCTCCGGAAGGTGGTGTTGAACTAAACACTCGTATCGCTGAAGGTCGTGAAAAAAATACTCAGAAATATCTTGACAAACAGATCAAGAAAAACGAATACAAAGAATTCGGTGAACTTACAGCTGAATTTACAGCTCAGGACTGGGAAGGTTTCCAGGAACTTGTTTCCAAGAGCAACATCCAGGACAAAGACCTTATCCTAAGCGTTCTTTCAATGTACAAAGATCCTGAAGTTCGTGAACGTGAAATCCGTAACATGTCAGCTGTATTTGACCAGCTTGCACAGGAAATCCTTCCTGAACTACGTTATTCTCGTTTGACTGCTTCTATCGACGTTATCGGTCGTAGCGATGATGAAATCATGGCTGCTTTCAAAGAAGATGCAAAAGTTCTTTCAGTTGACGAACTTCTATACTGCGCAACTCTAACTAACGACAACGACGAAAAACTTAACATCTACAACACTTGCTGCGAACTTTATCCTAACGACTTCCGCGGTTACAACAACCTTGGTATGTGCCAGTTCATCGATAAAGATTACGAAGCTGCTGAAGCTAGCTTCAACCAGGCTGCAAAACTTGCTCCTCAGAGCAAAGAAGTTGTGATGAACCAGGGTCTTGCTGCTCTTTACAACAAAGAATATCGCAAAGCTAACGAAAAACTTGGTAACGCTGCAGGTCTAGAAGAACTACCTGACGCTCTTGGTGTTCTTTACATCCAGACTGGTGACTACAATGCTGCAGTTAAAGCATTCGGTGACAGCAAAACTAACAACGCTGCTCTAGCTCAGATTCTTACTAAAGATTACAGTTCAGCTAAAAACACTCTAGCTGCTGTTGCTAATCCTGACGCTACTACTTACTACTTGATGGCTGTTGTAGGTGCTCGCACTAACAACCATGATATGGTTTACTCTAACCTACGCAAAGTTGGCAACCTTGACGCTGCTATGCTTGCTAAAGCTAAAAAAGACCTTGAATTCGCAAAATTCAACCTTTCTAACCTATAATCAGTAAACAGTAATACTGTTAAGATATAGTCCGAATCGCGGACCGGTTTTCCGGTTCGCGATTCTTGTTTTATATCCCCTTCAAAACGCCCTGCATCCACTTGTCAACAGATTGAATAAAATATCCAGCATTGCGAATATAAACCGTATAACGCGTTATACGCATAACCGGCACACATTTCCTGTTTTCGCAGTATCCGCACGTTGAAAACGGGCATAAATACACACCTGAAAAGCGGAAGAATCGGTCAATTGTTCCACGATTTTCAACAACATATTCACACGCATACAGGACACGTCAAAGCCCACCTAACTATATAATATACTGGCAGAAACAAATTATAAAATCTGCGTTTTTATTAGTGATTTTTAATAAACGCAGCGTCGTGAAACATTCGATTTTTTACTAACTTTATGCAAAAATCGGTTAGTAACTGCCGGAGTTATTCACAATATACACGAGTTATCAACAAAAACGGCACTTTTGGCTGTTTTCATTTAATATTGTGAATAAAAAACAATTTCTTTGCAGTGTTAACTTAATTGTACTTAATCAATTTTATGAGTAAAATAATCGCAATCGCCAATCAGAAAGGTGGTGTCGGAAAAACAACCACTTCCATCAACCTTGCCGCATCTTTAGCTATGCAGAACAAGAAAGTCCTGCTGATTGACGCCGACCCGCAAGCTAATGCCACTTCAGGTCTTGGAGTTGACCCGAAAGATGTTACTTCTTCTATCTATGAATGCCTGGTTGACGCATATCCGATGAACGGTGCCGAAATTGACACCTGCGTTGACAAACTTAAAATCATCGGTTCCCGAATCGACCTTGTCGGTGCAGAACTTGAACTTATTAACAAGGCGGACCGTGAAAGAATCCTTGCTAAACAACTGGAAACCGTAAAAGACAAGTACGACTACGTGCTTATCGACTGTTCTCCGTCTCTGGGACTGATTACAGTGAACGCATTGACAGCCGCCAACTCCGTTATCATTCCGGTACAGGCAGAATATTTTGCACTTGAAGGCATCAGCAAATTGCTTAACACAATTCGGATTATCAAATCAAAGCTGAATCCGTCTCTTGAAATCGAGGGATTCCTGCTGACAATGTACGATGCACGTCTTCGTCTTGCCAACCAAATATTCGAAGAACTTAAAACACACTTCGGCGATATGGTATTCAACACCGTAATCCCGAGAAACATCAAACTTAGCGAAGCTCCGAGTCACGGACTTCCGGTTATCCTATACGACGCCGACAGTCGCGGAGCAACAAGCCACGTTATGCTTGCCAAAGAAATTATTAACAAAACCAGACGAAAACAATAAATATGTCAGTAAAAAGAAATGCCCTTGGCCGCGGACTGGATTCGCTGATATCCATGGACGATATCCGAACTGAAGGTTCATCAGCCATTAACGAGATTGAAATTTCACAAATTTCTCCAAACCCCGAACAGCCGCGTATCAATTTCGACGAGACCGCTCTTGAAGAACTTGCCGCATCTATTCGCGAGCTCGGCATTATCCAGCCGCTGACTCTTCGCAAAACAGGCAGCAGCTACCAGATTATTTCCGGTGAACGACGTTACCGCGCAGCAAAACTTGCGGGACTGGTTTCCGTTCCGGCATATATCAGAACAGCCAATGACAGCGAACTGACTGAAATGGCGCTTATCGAAAACATTCAGCGTGAAGATTTGAATGCCATCGAAATTGCCCTTACTTTCAAAAAACTTATCGACCAGTACGACCTTACTCAGGAACGTCTGAGCGAACGCATCGGCAAGAAACGTGCCACTATCGCCAACTTCCTGCGTCTGCTTAAACTTCCGGCAGAAATCCAGCTGGGATTGCGTGACAAGGCCGTTGATATGGGACACGCACGAGCTATTCTGAGTGTTGACAAACCGTCTTTGCAGCTGAAACTGTACAACGAAATCCTGAAAAAAGGATTGTCGGTAAGACAGGTTGAAGCTCTTGCAAAAGAATATCAGAACAAAAGCAGTCAAAGTGCTTCCGAAAACGGAGAAGGGTCTGCAAAAAAATATGTCAACAGTGATTTTGACATATTGAAAAAGCATCTTTCCAACGTGTTCAAAACCAACGTACAATTGACTTGCACACAAAAAGGTAACGGAAAAATTTCATTCCAGTTCAAAAATGAGGAGGAATTGGAGAGAATTATTAGTATCTTTGACAAATTAAAAGTTACAGAATAAATTGAAGCCGGATTTTTTGGGCAATAACATAACAAAATTCATATTTGGTATGACAGTTTTGCTGTGCCAAGTATTCTTTTTTTCTACAGACGCATACGCGGAAGACAATATCTTCAAGGACCGTATTCAGTTGAAACTGGATACCATTACCGACAGCGGGGAACAGAAAATCATCGCTGTGGAAGATTCTGCAAAAACAGAAATTTCTCCAATCGTTGCGCTTGAGAACGATTCCATACGCACAGATTCCCTGATGATGGAGGAAGAAGGACATGTCATGACCTTCAACCCGGACCCGACACGTGCAGTATGGATGTCGGCATTATTTCCCGGACTTGGTCAGGTGTACAACCGCCGCTACTGGAAACTGCCTATCGTAGTGGGCGGATTCATGGGTATATCCTATGCTCTTACATGGAACAACAAGATGTATTCCGACTACACCCACGGCTATAGGGACATTATGGACAATGACCCTGCAACAAAAAGTTATATGGAGTTCTTCCCTTCATTCGTAAAAGAGGAAGACCTTGATACCGAATGGCTGAAAAAAGTTCTAAAATCCAAAAAGGACTATTACCGTAAAAACAAGGAATTGTCCGTTATATGTATGGTGGGTATGTATCTTTTGTGTATGGTTGACGCCTATGTTGACGCATCTCTGTCCCACTTTGACATAAGCCCCAACATCTCTATGGATGTGGCACCGACGATTATGGATACAAGCAAAACAGGCTCTCCCTCTATCGGCGTTCAATGGGCAATAAGTTTTTAGAAGATTATCAATACCGAATATCACCAACTACAATGAAGAAGAAATATTCAACTCTTATTATTTCCATTTCGCTGACAACCGCAGCTTTGTTTGCCCAACAGCCGGCTACTCCCGCTCCAGTAAATCCGGCTTCAGTTCGCGATACAGCTATAATGTATCCTACAAGTTTCGAAACTGACGAACAGAAAATGCTTGAAAATTGGTACATCAAAAACTATACCGACATCAATGCAAAAACAGGCAAATTCAAACCGGGCAAAGCATCTGACGAGGAATATATAAGACGACTCAGAGCACTTCCAAACGTTATTGAAATGCCATATAACTCCATTATAAAAAGTTATATAGAAATGTATATCCGCAAACATAAACTTGTGGAAACCATGCTCGGCATGTGCGGCTACTATATGCCGATTTTCGAAGAAGCATTAGAAAGAGAAGGGTTACCATTGGAATTGAAATACCTTCCGGTTATAGAATCCGCACTGAATCCAAAAGCATACTCCAGAGTGGGAGCGGCAGGTTTGTGGCAGTTTATGCCGAGAACCGCAAAAGGTATCGGTCTTGAAGTCAACTCTCTTGTAGACGAACGTCTGGATCCATATCGTTCTTCACTCATGGCTGCAAAATATTTGAAAGAGCTTTATTCAACATACCAAGACTGGAATCTTGCGATTGCATCATACAACTGCGGTCCTGGGAACGTAAACAAAGCCATCCGCCGCGCAGGAGGAGCTACAGACTTTTGGGCAATCTATCCGTTCCTTCCGGCTGAAACAAGAGGTTATGTACCTGCATTCATCGCAGCCAATTATATCATGACCTACTACCAACTTCACGATATCAATCCGGCATTGACCAAACGTCCGCTAATCGTAGATACAGTGAAAGTCAGCAAACGCGTGCATTTACAACAAATTTCAGATGTGCTGGACATTCCTTTGGAAGAAATCCAGTCATTGAACCCGCAATACCGCAAAAACGTAATTCCGGGACACATCCGCCCGTACAACCTTGCATTGCCTTCTCAGCAAATTTACTGCTACATCATGAGCGAAGACAGCATCGTTGCACACAACTTCGACAAATATGCGGTTCGCGACAGAGTAGAACCGACTGACTACAGTTCTGCAAGCGGCAGCAACGAACTTGAAGTAAAATACCACAAAGTACGCCGCGGGGAAAACCTTGGCAATATTGCCCGCAGATATGGTGTTTCGGTGAACAAATTGAAGAAGATGAACCATTTGAAGAGTAGCCGTATTAGAGTTGGACAACGTTTGAAAATTAGAACATACGTTCCTGTCAGCAACAAATCCGACAAGGTATCCAAAAATACTTCGAATTCACAATTCAAAAGCGAACAAGTCAGCGAAAACAGACAGATACAGGACGGACCTGTTTACCACGTAGTAAAACGCGGTGAAAGTCTGGGTAAAATCGCTCACAGATACCACACTACCATCAGCAAAATCCAGCAGTTGAACAATCTTAAAGGCTCAAATATCCAGGCCGGACAGAAACTGAAGATTACAGGAAGTGTAGCGCCATCAGGCGGTTCTTCAAATGGCTATATCAAGCACAAAGTAAAATCAGGCGAAAGTCTAGGTTCTATTGCCGGAAAATACAAAGGAGTAAAAGTCAGTGACATCAAACGAGCCAACAACATGAAGAACGACAATATCCGTGCCGGTCAGGTTCTTAAAATTCCGATAAAATAATTGTCTCAACCATAAACAAAACGGGAAGCACTACAAAAATGCTTCCCGTTTTTTATTGTCTGTTAAAAGTCAACGCTTACGCAGTTTGCGAAAGGCGTACGCCCCTGCAACCGCAATCAGCGCATAAATTACCGCCCATATCAGAAAAGAGCTGTTAAACACCGTATATGTCAGTATCAGCCACATCAGAATATTCACAATACCGATTACCCGTATACAACGGATAAACATCTGCTCTATTATTCCGAGTACCACGGATACCAACGGAAAAATCAAAAATATAGCCAGAAATTCCATTATTCTTTAATTGACCGGTTCTACGGTATAACCGAGATTCTTCAGCAGCTGCAAAAGTCCGCGCTCTCCCGGCAGATGACCGCCGCCGACAATGAACATGGTCGGTTTAACTTCCATCAGTTCCGGCATAATATTCACCCATGCGATATTTCGGTCATATATCATCGCCTCCTCCTCTTCCGCAGTAGCGTCGCAGTCATTGTTCAGTTTCCGTTCCATTACGGCAAGCAATCCGTCCAGATTCTGACTCATATACGCCTTGGTCATCTCATTTACCTGAGCACTGGCAAAATCAAGATGGGTAACGGTACAATACAGTTCGTCTGCCTGACGTTTCAAACTCTTGGAACCGTACAAAACCTTGATTTGGGATTCCACAGTTTCAAGTCCGCCGACGGGTTTGCCATTTTTCTTCGCTTCCGCCTGCAGCCATATGTCCAGCTGTTGCTGCGGGTTGAAATCCTTGACGGATTTCATCGCGATAAATACGGACAACTGCACACTCAATGCCACCGGAGTAATCTTGTCGAACATTTTCAAATCGACACCCATCAATTCTTTAATACCGCTTGCCAGCGTATCATATTTCTCTTTTGTGTAGAGCATGGTCAGGGTTGTATCTCCCGGCAATATGGTTTTCTGCTGAATCTGCACCAGAATATCGGGTTTCATCATATCCTCCATCACGATTTCGCCGTACAGTTGCTGAACATCTTTGAATGCAGCATCAAATCCCGCGATACTGTCCCTGATGGACAACGGGGACAAATGATGTGTCCCGAATACGTATGATGGTTGTGTAAGGTTCTTACCGGAAACTTTCCACAACAATTGCGCCTGCACGCAGACGGCGATGCAAAGAAGCATCAAAAACAGTGTAATCTTTTTCACGAAATCATAATTTAAAAGTTGTCTTTATTCCTTTAGACGGCAAAACGATGATTTTACTACGCTAAATTAAAAAAATATTTTCAATACGCATCGGTCGGACTGAATTTATTGCATTTCCGTCCTTTTAAGCGATTCTGACTGCAATAAGATACCGGAAGGATTAAGTTAATCAGATATCAGCCGGAACCGGCACACGGCTCATAAAACAGCGAAATACATATATAACGAAAACGGCCGGACTCTTTCGAATTCGGCCGTTTGTTATATAATCAGATTATTGATTATTTGCTTGTTTTTTTGTCGTTGCGAGTCTGTACAAGGTAAGCAACCGGAGCTGCTACGAACAATGAAGCGAATGTTCCGATGATAACACCGAACAACATTGCGAATGTAAAGCTGCGGATTGTTTCACCTCCAAGGATGAAGATACATAGAAGTACAAGAACTGTAGTAACAGATGTCATAGTTGTACGAGTCAATGTACTGTTAAGAGCCTGGTTAAATGTCAACTTCCATTCCTGTTTAGGATATAGAGCGCGAGACTCACGAACACGGTCGAATACAACCACGGTATCATTCACCTGATAACCGATAACGGTCAAGATTGCAGCTATGAACTGCTGGTCAACTTCCATCGGGAAAGGTAGGATTCCGTAGAACAATGAGTAGAAGCCCATGATGATGTATGCTGTAAATGCAACTGCAGCAAGAGCACCAAGAGAGAATGAAATGTTACGGAAACGAATCAAGATATAAAGTGCCATTGCAATCAATGATAGAGCTACAGCCCAGATTGCACCTGTTGTAATATCTTTAGCGATTGAAGGACCCACTTTTTCAGCTGATACAACACCGATTTCTTCGTTTGCAGTACTGAAGTCTTCTACAGACATACCATTAAGTTCACTTGCAAGACCGTCGTAAAGTTTGCTCATGATTTCTTCGTCAACGTCAGTACTTTCAGAATCAATCTTGTAGTTGGTAGAGATTCTTACACGAGTATCGTTATCAATAGTAATCACAGAAATCTGTGCATCGTCAAAGCTCTTCAACAAATGAGACTGAAGTTCATTTGTATTTACTGAGTGATCGAACTGAACGATATAATTGCGACCACCAGAGAAGTCGATACCAAGGCTCAACTGACGGGTGAAGAATGAAACCGCCATCAAAACTACCAATGCAGCAACGACAAGGAAGCTGACTTTGCGTGCGTTAATGAAGTCGAATTTGGAGCTGATCCAAAGGTTCTTTGTCACACCTGATGAGAAAGTAGCTTTCTGCATCTTGCCGTGGTTAAGCAGCCATTCGATAGCGATACGGCTCAAGAATACTGCTGTAAAGAATGAACATACGATACCGATGATAGTAGTAGTTGCGAAACCTTTAATAGGACCTGTACCGTAAGTAAGCAGGATAACACCTGTGATGATTGATGTCAAGTTAGAGTCGAAGATTGCAGAGAATGCGTTTTTGTAACCGTCTGCAACAGCAGCTTTAACTGTTTTGCCTGCACGAAGTTCTTCTTTGGTACGTTCGAAGATAAGTACGTTGGCATCCACAGCCATACCCAGAGTAAGTACGATACCGGCAATACCTGACAAAGTTAAAACTGCCTGAAGTGATGCAAGAATACCCATCATGAAGAACAGGTTAAGTACAAGACACATATTTGCTACCATACCTGCTCCCGGACCATAAACAACTACCATAAAGATAGCAAGAAGGATAAGAGCAACGATAAATGAAACGAATCCGTTTTCGATAGCCTGCTGACCAAGAGATGGACCGATAACGCTGTCACCGATAATATCAACACGTGCTGCCATCTTACCACTCTTAAGAACGTTTGCCAAGTCTTTGGCTTCTTCAACTGTGAAGTTACCGCTGATTTCAGAACGGCCACCTTCGATTGCTGTATTTACGTTAGGGAAAGAGTAAACCTGGTCATCAAGAACGATAGCGATGGAACGTCCGATGTTTGAGCCTGTGATACGAGCCCATTTGCGAGCGCCTTCGTCGTTCATTGACATATTTACTACACTGCGGTGGAATTGGTCGAAATCGCTACTTGCGTCTTCGATTACGTCACCATTAAGTGCCGGTTTCCCGTTTGTCGTTTTTAGAGATACAAGCTGGAAGAATCTTCCTTTTTCGTCAACTGCCTTGACTGACCAGTTAGCTTTCAGGTTGGAAGGCAAGTAACGTTTGGCCATATCTGATTTCATGATTGCGTTTACGGCAGCAGTATCGTTAACAGCTACTGTACCAAGAACAGCACCCTGACCACCGTTAAGAAGTTCTACCAAAGTACGTTTAACAACTGCACTGTCAGTAGCTGTAGTGTCAGCCATAGCAGCAGCTGCGCTCAACTGAGAAACTGCAGATGCGATTTCATCGAAGTTGTATGTTTCGTAGAATTCAAGGTTTGCTGTACCCTGAAGCAATTTGCGAACACGTTCCGGTTCTTTGATACCCGGAAGTTCAAGAAGAATCTGACCTTCGCGCTCAAGACGCTGAATATTAGGAGCTACAACACCGAAACGGTCAATACGTGTACGAAGTACATTGTATGAGTTGTCTATCATTGAAGCAACTTCTGTTTTAAGCATTGATTCAACTTCTGAATTGGAAGCTGCCGGATTGTTTTTAACCAATTCCATATTACGGAAAATCTGAGCAAGGCTGCCTTCCGGTGCAAGTTTTGCATACTGCTGGCAGAATTCTGCTACGACGTCTTTTCCTGTTTTACCTTTTCTCAACAGAGAGTCGGTGATTTGAATTGCGCGATTGAAGTTAGGGTCTTCGTTGTCATTTGAAAGTGATTTCAAGATACCCGGTACAGACACCTGCAGTGTTACATTCATACCGCCTTTAAGGTCAAGGCCAAGGCCTACTTCCATCTCACGA
>SAMEA104404097__coassemble_2414_pt1 | contig 12954 bp, 14 predicted proteins | sample SAMEA104404097__metabat2_high_PE_098 | metagenome-assembled genome bin SAMEA104404097 (sample SAMEA104404097) | Balaenoptera acutorostrata | reverse complement strand
TTCATTACAAGGTGAGGCAAGCCGCTGCCGTCAACATGGTAAACACCGTCCATGATACCAATATTTTCCTCTGTCGGCTCAAGCAAAACAGCTCCGGCCGCATCTCCGAATAGAGGACATGTTGCTCGATCCTGATAGTCTGTCATACTTGACATCATCTCTGCTGCAAGAACGATAACCTTTTTATAAAGACCGCTCTTGATGTATGCGTTACCTGCCTGCAATGCAACAAGGAAACCTGCACATGCTGCCTGGATATCGTATCCATAAGCATTTTTAAGACCGCATTCATGAGCAATTACTGATGCAGTAGAAGGGAAACGGTAGTCGGGATTTGAAGTTGCACAAATGATGGCTTCAATATCTTCCGGATTTTCGTTCAAGTCTGCAAGCAATTGATTTACTGCCTGAATTCCCAAATATGAAGATCCTTTGCCCGGTTCTTTCAAAATTCTACGCTCTTTGATACCCACGCGTGTAGTGATCCACTCGTCATTGGTATCAACCATCTTAGACAACTCTTCGTTGGTTAGTTTGTCTTCGGGTGCGTAAGCCGCAATACCACTAATCTTTGCGTTCAACATTGTTTGTTTGATTATATATATGAAAATATATCCTAAATATTTTCGAGGTATTTAGGATACTCACTTTTGCTAAAAATGACTCTCCTGCCAAAACATACGAGTGTCATTTGCTTGAATAGCATTATTCAGCTGCAACAGCTGCCTTTTCAATAGCAATTTTACCACGGTAGTAGCCACATTCTCCACATACTGTGTGAGAAATGTACCATGCACCACAGTTTGGACAAACTGCCAATGTAGGAACTAATGCGTGATCGTGAGATCTTCTTTTCGCTGTTCTTGTTTTAGATTGTTTTCTTTTAGGATGTGCCATTGTTATTTAAAATTTTAATTGTTTTCTATTTTTATATTTTTTAAAGCAGCCCACCGGGGGTCTGTTTCTTTTTCTTCTTCGCTTTCGCCGTTTTCGTCATCTTCGTCATAAAAGCCGTAGTCTTCGTAATCCTCGCCTTCTTCTTCAGTCAGGCTTCGGCTATGCTTCTTTATCTCTGCCGCCATCTCTTTGTTGCACATCCCGGCAGGATGAACATGTTTCAGCGGTATGGTCAATGCTACTGTGTCATAAATAAGACTTGCAACATTAAAATCAGCTTCGCTCTCAGGAATTACAAGCAGTTCGTCATTGTCATCGCAATACTCCTCACCGTACTTCACTTTGACTATGTATTCAGTATCAACGGAATGTTCCATATCATCCAAACATCTGTCGCACGGGATAATGACTGTTCCCGCAATTTTGAAAGTCAGATAATATGTATCATTCTCATAACGTACTGTTAAAGATACATTTACATCTCCAGTACGTATATCCGAGCTTTCCATATTCTCGAAAAACTCCCTGCCAAGTTCATATTCATATTTGTGAACTCCGGCAGACATCCCTCTCAAAGGGAGATTGAATGCTCCAAACTTTTCCAAAATATGCTTTTTGCTAATTCGGTGCAAAGGTATAAACATTATTGCTAAAAATCAACCTTTTGCAACTTATTTTCTGATTATATTCCAAAATTCGACCGTTTTTGAACAGTTTAATATTCTCGAAACAGTTAAAACTCCCGCTCTTAAGAGGTTCGAAGGCAAGTTTGTTCATTCTCAGGACAAATTTCCTTTTTTTCGAACCTTCCCGGGTTACGGGGTTCAACCGCAGGGTTCCGCTGACGGAAACATCCGGGATTCGCGACGTCTGTTATCTCTCAAGGGTGACGAAACTGTACGGAAAAGCGTTTTTCTCATCGGCTTCATGGTCTTCGCATCCGGTTTGCTTCCACTCTTCGGGTTTGAAATTCTTCAAACGGGTGTCAGCTTCCGGAAATTCGGCATGAATTCGTGTCAGATGTATCTTTTCAGCCATTTCTATGGTAGCGTCATACAGCTGCGCCCCACCGATAATAAAGCGTTCGTCATCGGTTGCACTGATTTGCAATGCTTCTTCGATAGATCCGGCAACTTCGGCTCCTTCGGCTTTATATTCGGGATTGCGGGTGATGACGATATTTCTGCGGTTCGGCAACGCGCCTTTCGGCAGCGATTCGAATGTTTTGCGCCCCATGATAATGGTGTGACCGATGGTCAGCGCTTTGAATCGTTTCAAATCCGCAGAAAGACGGCAAAGCAGTCCGCCTTTGTCTCCGATAGCGTTGTCTTCGGACACAGCAACGATTAGTGACAAGTTCTTTTCAATCATAATTTATGTGGTTATACGGCAACAATGCCTTTGATATGTGGATGCGGATTATAGTCCGACAGTGTAAAATCTTCGTATTTGAAATCGAAAATGCTCTTGACATCAGGATTCAGAGTCATGGTCGGCAATGCACGCGGTTCGCGGCTCAACTGTTCTTTCACCTGCTCAAAATGGTTGGTGTAGATGTGGGCGTCACCAAGAGTGTGCACGAAATCACCGGCCTTCAAACCTGTTACCTGAGCCACCATCATCAGCAGCAACGCATAGGATGCAATGTTGAACGGCACGCCAAGGAAGATGTCGGCACTGCGCTGGTACAGCTGCAGACTCAATCTGCCGTCGGCAACGTAGAACTGGTAGAATGCGTGGCAAGGCGGAAGTTTCATTTCCGGAATGGCTGCCACGTTCCACGCACTGACGATGATTCTTCGGGAATTCGGATCTTTCTTGATGGTTTCAATAGCTTCGGTCAACTGGTCAATGAAACCGCCGTTATAGTCTTTCCATGCACGCCACTGACTGCCGTACACCGGACCTAAATCGCCGTTTTCATCTGCCCACTCATTCCAGATGCGGACACCGTTTTCCTGCAGATATTTTACGTTGGTATCTCCCTTAATAAACCACAGCAATTCATGGATAATGGATTTCAGGTGCAGTTTTTTGGTTGTCAGCAGCGGAAATCCGTCTTCAAGATTAAAACGCATTTGGTATCCGAAGATACTCTTTGTGCCAGTTCCGGTACGGTCTCCTTTAAAGGTTCCGTTATCCATAACTTTGCTGATAAGGTCAAGATACTGTTTCATGTTATATCGTGTTTAATTTTTTGTCTGTTTGTTATTTGTCCCATTCATAACCACGAACTCTCCGTCAATCACGGGTTTCAAATCTTTCAAAGTTCCTGTCGCAGCGGCGGATTCCAGCAGTTTGCGCTGTTCCATATTCACGGACGGGGCTTTGCTGATACCCGGAATCTCCTGTACCATCGGAGTAGAAAGGCGTTTGCGGTTGGCGGTAAACTTGATTGCTCCGGTTTCGCAAACATCGTAGCAGTTGAAACATACAACGCAACGCGAAGGATCGATGGCATGCGAATTAGGGTCAATACAGCCGCTCTTGCAAACGGCGATACATTTTCCGCAGCCGATGCACATGTCTGTATCGATTTCCATCTGCCATACACTCTTGCAACTGACAAGACTCAACGCACTGCCTATCGGGCAGACATTGTTGCAAATCAGTCGTCCACGCTTGTAGGATACAAAAGCAACAATGACCAGTGTAACCACTCCCGTAATGCCGCCCAAAAGCGTATATTCCACCAGTTCACGTCCCGATACGAAGTCAATCGCAGGTTTCATCACTCCGGTCACCGCCCCTTTATAGGCACTGTACGGCTCAATCAGCAATGCAATGAACAGTTCACCCAACAAAACGGCACATACGAACAGAAAAAATACCGCATATCGAGTGCGGTTTCTCGGCTCTTCGTAGTGATAACCCTTCTTGCGGTATTTTACGCGAATATGCGAAAAGAAATCCTGCAGAATGCCCATCGGACAAGCCACCGAGCAATATACTCTACCCACTAAAAACGTAACAGCGAGCCATACCAGCAATATTCCGGTACTCATGCTCAACACCGCGGGCATAATCTGGATTTCAGTCAGCCACGACAACGCAGACACATTGCTGCACTCCTGTCCGAGTAACAGCAACGTCACAAGGGAGATAACAGCCACCGCCATTATCACCCTGATGCGTTTTATGACTTTACGCGGTTTCACTTTTACAAAGATAGTATTTTTTGTGAAAGATACATTCTCCGACGGATTTAGTTTGCGAAAATTTCACCTTGTCCGTTTCTGGGCGTTTTGAATGTTGGAACACCCGAAATTCCGAGCATAAAAAAGGCCGGCGGAAGAACTCCGTCGGCGCATATAAATACAATCTTTGAATTCCTTTTTAGATGGACAGTCTGCGAAGCGTGCTCAACAGGTCTCTGTTGATTGGTTTTTCGTTGCGGATTGCCTTTGAGAACGGTACGTAAACTATTTCGTCGTTCTTGACACCGATCATTACGTTACGCTGGTCTTCCAACAATGCGTCAATGGCAGCTGCGCCCATACGTGATGCAAGGATACGGTCGTGAGCTGTCGGAGTACCGCCTCGCTGAAGGTGGCCAAGGATGGATACACGTACGTCATATCCCGGATATTCATTCTTCACACGTTCTGCAAGGCCCATTGCACCGCCGGTAATCGGACTTTCCGCAACAAGTACAATCGATGAGTTCTTACTCTTTCTGAAACCGTTCTGAATCAACTCCGCCAACTGGTCGACTTCTGTAGAGATTTCAGGGATGATGGCTGCTTCCGCACCGGATGCAATCGCACCATTCAATGCAAGGAAACCGGCATCGCGGCCCATAACCTCAATAAAGAACAAACGTTCGTGGCTGGTTGCGGTATCACGGATTTTATCGACACATTCCATGATGGTGTTCAACGCTGTATCGTAACCGATAGTGGTATCAGTTCCGTACAGGTCATTATCAATAGTGCCCGGCAGACCGACAATCGGAATATTGAATTCAGTTGCAAGTACTCTCGCTCCTGACAAAGATCCGTCACCGCCGATGACTACCAATGCGTCGATGCCTTCTTTCTTCAATATTTCGTATGCCTGCTGACGGCCTTCCGGAGTTTTGAATTCTTTACAGCGAGCTGTTTTAAGAATTGTACCGCCCATTTGTATGATGTTGGACACGTTCTGTGTCTTGAATTCTACAATTTCATCTGTAATAAGCCCCTTATATCCGCGATAAATACCTTTTACTCGCATTCCTGCAAAAATTGCAGAACGTGTCACGGCACGAATAGCTGCGTTCATGCCCGGAGCATCGCCTCCGGAAGTAAGGATACCTATACATTTAATTCCTTCCATAATATAGTAGTTAAGTGAATATAGTTACATTTTGTTATTGCAAATATACTCTTTTTTTAAGTGTTCAGATTCGTTTTAATTCTAAATTTTTACAAACAGAGCTAATATTTCATGACCACATTTACCACAGTCTGACCTACAGCTTTCAGCGTTTCTGCTGAGATATGAGTCATGGTATCATCTGTTGTATGCCACTGTTCGAAGAATCCGGTACCGGTTACGCTGTTTTGATCAATTATGTCAATACACGGAATACCCGCGGTATTAATAAAGTAATGGTCGTCCGTAATCGCCCCGCCTTGAGCTGTACTGAAATATCGTGTATATCCGGATTTTATCGCTTCTTTCCACACTATATCGGTAATCTGCTGCGCATTCATCATGGAGAAATATTCCTGTTTGAACACAGCGTTGTTTGTCCCTACCATATCTAAAAGGATTCCAAACATCGGTCTGTAGCCCGGACGATGCATATTTTTCACCCAGTACTGAGTCCCAAGCGCCCAGGAGTCTTGACTGTCGCCATCACTATTTCCCCAATCCTCGGCATCAACAAGCAGGATATCCACCCCGATTTTGCAGTTTTCGGACAAAACTCGAGCAGCTTCAAGCAATACGCCCACTCCACTGGCTCCGTCATTCGCGCCCATTACCGGGTCTTTGCGTTTTGCCGGATTCGGGTCTTCATCCGCCCACGGACGGCAGTCCCAATGCGCCAACAGCAGTACTCTGCGGGAAGTGTCAGGATTGATTTCGCAGATAATATTTCTCACTTCAAGTTTTGTACCGTCAAAAGCGTCCAAAACGACGTCCTGAGTAGTTACTTTTCCCCGTTTGGAAAGTTCCTGCACCAGCCATTCGCCGCAAGCCTTGTGGGCTCTGGTATTCGGCACGCGCGGACCGAATTCGCACTGCGCGGCAACGTATTCGTAGGCACTGTCACCGCTGAATACCACTTTGATTTTGTTTTGCGGAGCTGCGGTCTGTTCCGATTTTCCTTTGGCGGAAGAGCAACCCAGAGTAGCAGCTATGCCCAAAAGGGCGATGAAAAAATATTTGATTCTGTTCATATCAGATGAATTTAAATCACTTTTACGGGTTGTTCCGGCAGATGTGCGCTCTTGATGCGCCACTCTTTCGGATACAGGTTGTTGGCACGGTTGCCGAGATTCTTGGCGAATCCGATAATCACGCCGTCGTATGCCAGCGCCACAATACCTTTCGGGGCATTTTCCAGCACGATTGTTTCTCCGCGAAGATAGGCAATTGCCTGATTATAATCAACATCCACGCTTTCAAATGCGTTTTTGTTGAGCGCCTCGCTGATGGCAACAGCCTGACTCGGCACGAAATCGCGGCCTTTGATGCTGCCGGTCTGAACGCCTTTGTATATCACGCGCAATGTCTCGCCGATAAGTTCCATCTCTTCGGCGCAATATTCGGGCATGGCGATAATCTTGTCGGCATTAACGGCAAAGACGTATTTGTTCGGGTTGTTCACCACGGCTTTCGCTTCTTTCGGAATCTGCACCGGTGCCTGTTTTTTCTTCTTGATTTTCACGCTTGGTGATGTTTCGTCGGTATCTTCGCTTTTGCGGAACACTCCGGCAAAAAGGCCTTCACCGCGGGTCATGTGCGGCATGAAACGGTAGCACGGATGCCCGGTGTCGATACCTTTGCGGATGCCCCACTCTTCGGGAATCTGCATATCGACGATTTCGCCCTCGCACTGTGAAAGGATATAGTCGAGCATCTCCTCGTCTTCGTGACGGTTAAAAGTACAGGTACTGTAAATCAGATATCCGCCGGGACTAAGATACTGCAGCGCATTGTCGACAATCATCTGCTGGCGTTCCACGCACTGCTCCACCAGTTTCGGAGTCCACTGGTCCACGGCTTCCTGATCCTTGCGCATCATTCCCTCGCCACTGCACGGAGCATCGACAAGGATAATGTCGAAGAAAGTGCCGAGTTTGATAAAGTCTTTGGAATCGTTGTTGGTCACGACGCAGTTCGTCGCACCCCATTTGATGATATTTTCGCGCAGAATCTGTGCGCGGTTGTTCATGATTTCGTTGCAGACAACCAGAGAGCCGTCCGGAACGATATCGATAACAGAAGTTGTTTTGCCGCCGGGTGCCGCACAAAGGTCAAGACAACGTACGGGTTTTCCGTCGGCGGTCAACTTTGAAACGATGGTCTGGATAATCATCGAAGAAGCATCCTGAACGTAATACGCTCCGGCGTGCAGCATCGGGTCGAATGTAAACTGCGGTCTTTCGGCCAGATATTTGCCGTTTTCGCACCATTTCACACGGTCTGCTCCGTCCTCGAAATCTTCGGTTTTATGAATGTTGCGGCGTACGGAAACCGACGGGGTTTCCTCCATACTTTTCAGAAATTCTGCCGCCTCACTTTCGGACAACAGCTGTTTGGTCTGCTCGATAAATTCTTCTTTCATAAAACTTTAATTTCGTTTCCGGTCACGGTACGCAAACTGCGATTTCCGTCAGGTACAAAGATAATCATAAATACGCTGAATTCAACCATTTTTGCCCAATATCAAAAACGGCGTTCCCGAACCGGAAACGCCGCCCTATTTTGTAAATTCAATATTTTCGGTTAAATGAAAAATCTCAGAATGAAGAATGCGCACAGAATATACATTCCGACATTCACTTTCTTGAATCTTCCGCAAAGCAGATTGATGATAACGTAGCTCAAAAGACCGAGTACGATACCTTCGGAAATACTGTAGGCAAGCGGCATCATGATAATGCAAATGAATGACGGAATCGCCTCGCTGTAGTCGTTGAAATTGATTTTCATCACGGAAGTCATCATCATCAGCCCGACCAGAACCAACACCGGAGCGGTTGCTGCAGCTGGAATGGAAAGGAAGAACGGAGCGAAGAACAATGCCAACAAAAAGCATACACCGGTAGTGAACGCCGTTAGTCCGGAACGGCCGCCCTGATTGACTCCGGATGCACTTTCAACGAAAGTTGTCACTGTACTTGTACCTATCAACGCACCGACTGTTGTGCCAACGGCATCAACCATAAAAGCTTGTTTCAATCTCGGGATCTCTCCTTTTTTGTTCATCATTCCGGCTTTGTCGGCAACTCCGATAAGAGTACCTATAGTATCGAAAAGGTCAATAAACAAAAAAGTAAACACGATAATCACCATATCCATGGAGAAAATCTCTTCAAACTGCACTTGAAAAAAAATCGGTTCGATGCTCGGCGGAGTGCTGAACATACCTTCAAAATGAGTTACACCCATCGGAATACCGATTAAAGTGGTCAGAAAGATACCGTAAAGCAATGCGCCTTTCAGTTGGTGAATCAAAAAAACGGAAGAGATAACAATCCCGATAATCGCCAGCAATGCGGAGCCGGAGGAGATGTCTCCGATGCCGATAAGTGTTGCGGGGTTATCAACCACAATACCGGCGTTCTGCAAACCGATAAATGCGATAAACAATCCTATACCGGCACTGATAGAGTTTTTCAGCGCATTAGGTAAAGATTTAACAATCTGTTCCCGCAGATTCGTAAGCGTCATTATAATGAAGATAATACCTTCAAGGAATACTGCAGTCAACGCAAACTGCCACGAATACCCCATTGTAATACACACGGTGTAAGCGAAGAAGGCATTCAACCCCATTCCTGGAGCAAGCGCAAAAGGCAATTTTGCGTAAACGCCCATCAGTATGGATGCAAAGGCGGATACAATGACGGTGGTGGTAAACAACGCACCTTTATCCATTCCGCACTCGCTCAAAATATTCGGATTGACGGCAAGTATATATGCCATAGTCAGGAATGTTGTAATACCTGCCATAATTTCGGTTCGAACCGAAGATGTTTTCGGATTAAAACCGAAAATTTTTTCTAATATCTGCATTTTTTTATTTTTTTCAAACAGATGCAAAATTAGCCATTATTACCCTAATGGCGAAACATTTCCGCTCCCCTTTTTACTTACACATACCTTAACAAATACAATTATTGCCTGTTTATGCATAAATTACCGCGAACTTCAGATATCAACAAACGTTTACAGCTTCAGTTTTTCCACTTTCTGATTTTTGTACGAAAGCTACCAACGGGAGTCACAGTATTGACATGAATATATTTATATACTTCCCACACCGCGGATTTAATCGCATCGTCTGCCCATTTGCGTTGATGTGGAGTAAAAAGTTCCTCATCGGAAAGTGCAGCAACCATTTCAAGAATTTCCCGGATATTCGAGTCCACCCTTGATCTAAGTTCTGATATCGGCATACCGGCATAAACATCCTCAAACCAGCGGTACAACTCGCGAAGCTGATTCAATTAAACCAATTGGCGGGTGTTTTCACGTCCTGACCGTTTCTCTCATCTCGCTCCCACTTCAAAACGAATGAGATCCAGTCGACCTGATAAACCAGATTCTCGGCAGAGGTTCGGTTCACATCATCCGTACGGAACTCTTTCATTTCCTCACACATATTGTCAAACTCTGCAATATTCCTGCTATAGGATTTTAGAATCTCCTCTTTTAGCTCTTCTTTCCCGGTATAAACTCTCATTGAATCACTCCTTTCTGTTTGCTCAAAGTTATAAAAAATAAATTCTTCAGCATTTTCCAAACTTCTCAACCTGGTTGAGATTACGTTTGGAGTCAGACTTCAGGGATACAGCGATTTTGCCGTCCAAAATATGCTTCGGCGGTAAAACGGATTGTCTAAAATAACGGGGAATTTAAACCTGTTTTTCTTCCGGATTTTCGGTCTTCACCTCATCCGCTGCAACTTCTGGATTTACGCTACCAGCAACAGTTTCCGGCACTACAGGAGTTGGAACAATCTCATCCTCAACAACATTTTCAGTTGTCGAAACTGCATTTTTAACCGACGGAACGTCTTCGTGTTTTGCAGCAGTTTCCTCTACTTCCTGTTTTTCCGCAGATGCGCGTTCCTGAAGGTTCTTTGCATACTGCAAAACGGTTTCGCGGAAAGTTTTGTCGTATTTTATTTTTCGCATTGCGCGTTTGGACGCAAGCTGATGGGATTCCTTCTTGGTATAACCGCGGCCTTCGCCTGCCGGTACGCCGGCAAGAGACACGGCGGATCTGAACATCGGGTTGTTGTTTTCGTCGGTCTTGACGTCAATCAGCGTATATTCGAACGGCACTTTGTGTTTCTGCGCCCATTCGATAAGACGTGATTTGTGGTTTCTTTCCTGTCGAACAAATTCGCTCAAATCTTTGTCAATAATCTTGTTTCGGATAAAATCTTTTACATAACGGTATCCGCGGTCAAGATAAATCGCTCCGATAAGTGCTTCTATCGCATTTCCGTAAATATAATTGTTGTGTGTTGAACTCTGGTGTCCCTGCATGACGATTTTATCGATACCAAGAGCCAAAGCAAGTGCGTTAAGGTGTTCTCTCTGTACAATCTTTGCACGTGTGCTTGTCAGGAAACCCTCCCGTTTGTCGGGATATTTTTTGAACAGGATATCGGCGATGGCTGCATCAAGAATCGCATCTCCAAGATATTCCAGACGTTCGTTGTCGATATGTTCCCCTCTCTCGTTTTTCATCATCGCAGAGGTGTGAATCAGCGCGAGTTTGTAGTAGGAAATATCCTTCGGAAAAAAGCCTAAAACTTTATAAAATAAAAAATAAAGCTCTCTGTCCGTTCTCCGGACCGAGAGCTTTATCATATGAAATAGGTTGTTAATCAAAACTTTGATTATTTACCTGTATATTTCTTAACAATCATACATGCATTGTGACCTCCAAAACCGAAGGTATTTGACAATGCTGCATTAACTGTACGTTTCTGAGCTTTGTTGAAAGTAAAGTTAAGATTATAGTCAATCTTTTCATCGTTATCACCTTCTTCATGGTTAATTGTAGGAGGAACAATATCTTCCTGTACAGATTTAACACAGAACAAAGCTTCCAAAGCTCCGGTTGCACCAAGAAGGTGACCGGTCATGGATTTGGTAGAACTGATGTTTAGTTTGTAAGCTGCGTCACCGAAAACTTCCTTGATTGCCATCACTTCAGAGATATCACCTACCGGAGTAGAAGTTCCGTGAACATTGATGTAATCGATTTCTTCCGGGTTCATGTTTGCATCTTTAAGCGCATTTCTCATTACAAGTTTTGCACCCATACCTTCCGGATGAGAAGCTGTAATGTGATATGCGTCTGCAGACATACCGCCGCCGACAATTTCAGCATAAATTTTTGCACCGCGCGCTTTTGCGTGTTCAAGTTCTTCCAAAATCAGACAAGCTGAACCTTCACCCATTACGAAGCCGTCGCGGCTGCCGCTGAACGGTCGTGATGCTGTTTCAGGACTGTCGTTACGTGTAGAGATAGCGTGCATTGAACTGAATCCTCCGACTCCTGCCGGGAAAATTGCCGCTTCTGCACCGCCTGATACCATAACATCAGCCATACCCAGTCTGATATGATTAAATGCGTCAATTAGAGCATTTGTTGATGATGCACACGCAGATACTACACCGTAGTTAGGACCATAAAAATGGTGCTTGATTGAGATGTGGCCTGCTGCAATGTCGGCAATCATCTTCGGAATGAAAAACGGGCTATATTTCGGACCAATCTCAGCTCCGGTTAATGCATAGTTTCCCGCTTCTTCTTCGAAAGTATGTAGACCTCCGATTCCGGCTGCAAATACTACTCCAACGCGTGTATGATCTATTGACTCATCATCCAGTCCGGCTTCTTCAATTGCCTGGTTAGCTGCTACAAGTGCGTACTGACAGTACAAATCATACTTGCGGGCTTCCTTGCGGTCAAAATAATCAGTCGGATTGAAGTTCTTGACTTCACACGCGAATTGGGTTTTGAACTTAGATGCGTCGAAATGTGTAATAGGACCGGCTCCGCTGACACCGTTCAACGCATTCTCCCATGTAGACGGAACATCGTGACCAATCGGTGTGATAGCACCCAAACCTGTTACTACAACTCTTTTTAATTCCATATATCCTGTTAGGAAAGTTTATTCTTATTTCTTAGCTTCTTCGATAAATTTGATAGCGTCACCAACAGTTTTGATGTTTTCTGTTTGGTCATCAGGAATTGAGATACCGAATTCTTTTTCAAATTCCATAATCAATTCTACAGTATCAAGAGAATCAGCACCTAGGTCATTTGCGAATGTAGCTTCTGGAGTGATTTCTGATTCACTTACAGCCAATTTGTCAACAATAATAGCTTTTACTCTTTCTGCAATTTCAGACATAATGATAAAATTTTAATTAGTGATTAATTTATTTATTTCGAAATTTCTTCAAATTTGCTCGGCAAAGTAAACAATAAATATTCAATTATGAAACCTTTATTACTTTTTATTGATATCTTTTGCACAAAACACGCCCCTCCGTGCAAGAATCGCACATCATTAACACTTTTTTTCTTTAATTATTGTTACAAAATCGTTACAGATTATTCCGGCATACCCTAAAACATATGTCAAAAAGCATTTTCCCGAACTTTTTACGATTCTATTCCGATTAAATCATTGCTAAATTACAACAATAATATAATTCACGAGATATATTCTCTTAATTTTTTTGCAAAATAACACCTTATATATAATACGGGCAATTAAACATATAGTTATTTTTTCTTTAATATTGGTCGGGAACGCCGCTGCGGGAAGAATTGCTCGAATCAATGGCTGGGATTTGATTATAATAA
>SAMEA104404097__coassemble_2202_pt1 | contig 14000 bp, 9 predicted proteins | sample SAMEA104404097__metabat2_high_PE_098 | metagenome-assembled genome bin SAMEA104404097 (sample SAMEA104404097) | Balaenoptera acutorostrata | reverse complement strand
CTTCCACCTAAGTGTATTATACTAAGAGATAATCTTTCGATTACTGCATTTCTTCTATCGAGGCCTGAGCAGCAGTAAAACACATTTGATAATCAGGTATATACATAATTAGTGTATGTATAGTGTATGTGTTTTACGTACACTGTGTACGAAAAGCTGATTTTTGAAGAATTATTCTTCAACAGCAGCCTGAGCAGCAGCTACGCGTGCGATTGGCACACGGAACGGAGAACATGAAACGTAGTTCATACCCAATTTAGCGCAGAATTTAACTGATGAAGGTTCTCCACCGTGTTCACCGCAAATACCTACTTTCAATTCAGGTTTAACTGAACGGCCTTTCACTGTACCCATCTTAACAAGCTGTCCAACGCCTTCCTGGTCAAGGATTTCGAATGGGTCTGTCTTAAGGATACCAAGGTCTTTGTAAATCTTCAAGAACTTAGGAGCATCATCACGAGAGTAACCGAATGTCATCTGAGTCATATCGTTTGTACCGAATGAGAAGAAGTCTGCTACAGAAGCAATCTGGTCAGCAACAAGAGCTGCACGAGGAACTTCAATCATTGTACCAACTTTGTAAGCTACAGTTTCGCCTCTTTCTTCGAATACTTTAGATGCAGTTTCGTTGATAACTTTTGCCTGAAGTTGAAGTTCTTTGATTGTACCTACCAACGGAATCATGATTTCAGGATGAACATCAATACCGCGAGATTTAACATTAAGAGCAGCTTCGATAATAGCGCGAGCCTGCATTTCCGTAATTTCAGGATATGTATTACCAAGACGACATCCACGGTGACCAAGCATCGGGTTGAATTCTTCAAGGCTGTCACATACAGCTTTAACTTTTTCTACCGGAATTCCAAGTTCGTTTGCAAGTTCTTTCTGAGTTGCAAGTTGGTGAGGAACGAATTCGTGCAACGGCGGGTCAAGAAGACGGATAGTTACACCAAAGCCGTCCATAGCTTCAAAGATACCTTCGAAATCTTCTCTCTGCATTGGAAGAAGTTTTCCAAGAGCAACACGACGACCTTCAACGTCACTTGCGATAATCATTTCACGCATTGCTTTGATACGGTCTCCTTCGAAGAACATGTGTTCTGTACGGCAAAGACCGATACCTTTAGCTCCGAATTTGCGAGCTGTACGAGCATCACGAGGAGAGTCTGCGTTTGTGCGAACGTCTACTTTCGTGAATTTTTCAGCAAGGTTCATGATAGCTGCGAAGTCACCTGAAAGTTCAGCATCTACTGTAGATACAAGACCTTCGTAAACATCACCGTTGCTACCGTTCAAAGAGATCCAGTCGCCTTCTTTGAATAGTTTGCCGCCCATTTCGACAGTTCTTTCTTTATAGTCAACTTTTATTTCACCGGCACCTGATACACAGCATTTACCCATACCGCGGGCAACAACTGCAGCGTGGCTGGTCATACCGCCGCGTGCTGTTAGAATACCCTGAGCAACGCTCATACCGCGAAGGTCTTCCGGAGAAGTCTCGATACGAACCATGATTACTTTTTTGTTGCGTTCAGCCCATGCTTCTGCGTCATCTGCGAAGAATACGATTTGACCTGTAGCAGCACCCGGAGATGCAGGAAGACCTTTAGCAACTGCTTTAGCTGTTTTCAAAGCAGCTTTATCGAATACAGGATGAAGAAGTTCATCAAGTTTCTGAGGTTCCATTCTTTTAAGGACTGTTTCTTCATCAATAATACCTGCACGTAGAAGATCCATAGCAATTTTAACCATTGCAGCACCTGTTCGTTTACCGTTACGAGTTTGAAGCAACCAAAGTTTGCCGTCCTGAATAGTAAATTCAAGATCCTGCATATCTTTGTAGTGGTCTTCAAGTTTCTGCTGAGTTGCGATAAGGTCAGCAGCACATTCCGGCATTGATTCTTCCAATGAAGGATATTTTGATGCACGGTCTTCTTCAGAAATACCCTGAAGAGCCGCCCAGCGGCGAGAGCCTTCGATTGTAATCTGCTGCGGAGTACGAACACCGGCAACAACATCTTCTCCTTGTGCATTGATTAAATATTCACCGTTGAAAATATCTTCACCTGTAGCAGCGTCACGAGTAAATGCAACACCTGTAGCTGAAGAGTTACCCATGTTACCGTAAACCATAGCCTGTACGTTGACAGCTGTACCCCATTCTTCCGGGATTTGATTCATGCGGCGGTAAAGGATAGCGCGTTCGTTCATCCAGCTGTCAAATACTGCGCAGATTGCACCCCATAGCTGTTCCCATGCGCTTTCAGGGAAGTTTTTACCTGTATTTTTAAGAACGGCTTCTTTGAATAATTTAACAAGACGTTTCAAATCGTCTACGTTAAGTTCTGTATCAAGTTTGATGCCTTTTTCTTCTTTAACTTTGTCCATTACTTCTTCGAATGGATCAATATCAGTTTTGTTCTTCGGTTTCATACCAAGAACAACGTCACCATACATCTGTACGAAACGACGGTAGCTGTCCCATGCGAAACGAGGATTACCTGATTTTTCTGCCAAAGCTTCTACAACTTGGTCATTCATACCAAGGTTAAGAACTGTATCCATCATACCCGGCATTGATACGCGGGCACCAGAACGTACAGATACCAACAGAGGGTTTTTATGGTCGTCAAATTTCTTGCCTGTAAGTGTTTCTACATGTTCAATAGATTTTTTTACATCAGCTTCAATAAGTTTAACAACTGCATCACGACCTTTCTCATTGTACTCAGTACAAACTTCAGTTGTAATAGTGAAGCCCGGAGGTACCGGAACACCGATAAGGTTCATTTCAGCCAAGTTGGCACCCTTACCGCCGAGAAGATTTTTCATATCGGCACGGCCTTCTGCCTGACCATTACCGAAAGTATAAATTCTTTTCATTAAAATAAGTGTTTAATATAGTTTGGTTTATAAAATATTTCTCCCTTTATTTTGGATTCTATTTGCAAATTTATATTAATTGAGTCACATATAAAAATAATTTATTCATAAAAAAAACATAAAAATCAAATAAAGTATAGAAAACACCGGCAGAATCGCTAATTTTGTACTTTATAATCAAGAAAAAAAATAATCGTGAGAAAAAGGAAACCATTACCAGTTATTGAGGGCGTAGAAATCGTTGATGTTGCAGCAGAAGGAAAAAGCCTTGCAAGAGTCGACGATATGGTTGTTTTTATACCCTACGGAGCCCCCGGGGACATTGTTGACATAAAACTTGACAAAAAAAAGAAGAGTTACGCCGAGGGACATATTGAAAAAATGTTAAAGCCATCCCCCCTTAGAATTGAACCTTTTTGCGAACATTTCGGTGTTTGCGGCGGTTGCAAATGGCAACATATTCCGTACGAATATCAGTTAAAATACAAACAGCAGCAGGTAGTTGACGCACTTGAACGCATTGCAAAAATTGAGCTTCCGGTAATATCTCCTATACTTGGTTCAGCCAATACACGCGAGTACCGAAACAAACTTGAATTCACATTTTCTAACAAATGCTGGCTTACTTTCGAGCAGATGAGAAGCGGTGAAGAATTTCCAAACAGAGATGCTGCAGGCTTTCATATTCCGGGCGCATTCGACAAGGTTCTGGATATCAAAAGATGCTGGCTGCAGGATGATTTGTGTAACAAAATCCGCTTGTTCATCAAGAATTACGCACTTGAAAAAGGATATCTGTTCTACGATTTGAGACAGCAGGAAGGCTTGATGCGTACCATGATGCTGAGAATTGCAAGTACAGGCGAAATCATGCTGATTGTTGTATTCGGACAGGACAACAAAAAAGCCGTTAACGACGTAATGGAAGCCATCCATACCGAGTTCCCGCAGATTACATCCCTGCTGTATGTCATCAACCTGAAAGTCAACGACACTATCGGAGACCAGAAAGTTGTAACCTATTCAGGCAGAGACTACATCGAGGAAGAAATGGAAGGATTGAAGTTCCGTATCGGTCCGAAATCTTTCTACCAGACCAACTCTCACCAGGCATACGAATTGTATAAAGTTGCACGAAACTTTGCACAATTGACCGGTGATGAATTTTTATATGACCTGTATACAGGAACCGGAACTATCGCAAACTTTGTTGCTCGCAACTGTAAAAAAGTTATCGGTATCGAATATGTACCGGAAGCTATCGAAGATGCCAAACTGAATTCAAAAGTAAACGGTATTGACAATACACTATTCTTTGCCGGTGACATGAAAGACGTTTTGACAGACGATTTCGTAAAAGAACACGGTGCTCCTGATGTAATGATTGTTGATCCTCCGCGTGCAGGCATGCATGATGATGTTATCAAAGTTATTCTTAACGCAAAACCGAAACGCATTGTTTATGTAAGCTGCAACCCTGCTACACAGGCTAGAGACTTGTCTTTGCTTGACGTAAGCTACAAGGTTACAGCCATTCAGCCGGTTGATATGTTCCCGCACACGCACCACGTTGAAAACGTCGTTGCATTGGAATTGAAATAGAATAAATATACAAAATAGAAAAGACGCAGTTTTTAGCTGCGCCTTTTTTGTTTTTATACCTTTTTATTGTTTTTTTCGGGAAAGCGTCGAATTATAATATCTGATATCATCGGTTACATTCTCCCCGACAAAATCCGGAGTATTATACCTGTAATCCGATGTCGGAATCTCAATTTCTGCTATAGTCAGACCTTCATGAACACCATGAAATTCGTCAACCTCCCATATATTGCCGTCAAAAGGCACAATATACCGGGTTTTCTCGATAATAACAGGTTCGCACAATTTCAGCAATTCACTGGCCTCTGCTACCGGAATTTCATACTCGAATTCTACACGGGCATCAATATTTGTAACTCCTTTTATTGTCAAAAAGCCTTTGTCATCACGCACACGCACTCTGACTGTACGTTCTTTTTCGCGGCACAAATACCCTTGCGCAATACTATAACACTTTTCACTTAATTTTTTGTACGAGTTGTTCAAGACTTTGTATTTATGTTCTATTTCCAGCCCCATTTGAATTAACAGTTATTTTTAGAATGTGTTATATAACATAAAATCAGCTAAAAACGCCACAATTATACATCAAAATTTTGTAACTTTGCAGCTGTTTTTAATTGTAATACAAAGTTATACTAAAAAAGGCTGAACACAAGCCCAGAATTATAATTAAATGAGAAATCGATTTTTATTCCTTTTCATATGCATATTATCTGTTTTTGTTACCGCTTTTGCAGCTCCGAGGCATAAAAACAGAGTCGAAATCAAAGGTATTGTACAAGATTCACTTACTCAAGAAGGAGTTCCGTACGTTGCAATCTTTCTGGAAGGCTCAGACAACGGTGTTCTTACCAATGATGACGGTTCATTCAAATTTGTGACATCATCCAAACTTACAAACCTTGAGATTTCCACCATCGGCTACGACAAAAAGAAAGTCCCTTTGAAAAATGCCAATCTGGACAGTCTGATAATTGACTTGCGTCCGACCGGCGTTGCCATGAAGGAATTGCTTGTAAAACCGAAGAAAGAAAAATATTCTAAAAAGAATAATCCGGCCGTAATCTTTGTCGAAAAGTTGATGGCAAGGAAACACAAAAACGACCCGAAAAATCATGATTTTTACAATTATGAGGAGTACGAACGAATATCTCTTGCGCTGAATGATTTTAAAGAAGAACAGAAAAACAACTGGATTTTCAAAAAATTCAAATTCGTCTTCGACTATATCGATACATCCGAAGTTTCAGGCAAACCGATTTTGAACGTCTCTGTAAAAGAAACAGTTTCGGATATTCATTACAGAAAACATCCTCATTCCGAGAAAAAAATTGTAAAAGGTATCAAGCGCGACGGCATTGACGAAATGCTGGACGAGGAAAGCATGCAGATTTTCGCGGAAGAGATTATGCGTGAGGTGGATATTTTCGGAAACGATGTTACCATCCTTACAAACCGCTTTGTGAGTCCGCTGTCAAATATCGGTACGAATTTTTACAAATATTATCTGAGCGATACTATCAATGTTGACGGAGAGAAATGTATCGAATTGAGTTTCGTTCCGCATACTCCGCAAACATTCGGCTTTCTGGGACGTATTTACGTTCCGATGAATGACTCTACCCTTTTCATCAAAAAAGTAAAATTGAGTGTTCCGAAATCCATCAACCTGAACTATGTGCAGGAAATGATGATTGTTCAGGATTTCGTAAAAGCTCCGGACGGTACAAGAATCAAGAAATCGGACGATATGGTTGTCGAAATACAAATCGTTCCGGGTACACAGGGATTGTACGCACGCCGTTATATCGGATTGAAAGACCATAATTTCAAGAATCCGGACAATGACAAAATATTCGAACTGAAGGGCAAAACTTCGGAACTGCTTGAAGCCCGGATGCAGCCGAAAGAGTTCTGGCAGGACAAACGGCAGATTCCGATAAAGAAAAATGAAAGTTCCGTAGACAAACTGCTGGCTCAACTTCGAAGCGTACCGGTTTTCTACTGGACGGAAAAGGTCTTGATGGCATTGATTACCGGCTATATTCCTACCAACGGAGACAACAGCAAGTTTGATTTCGGTCCGATGAACACCACTTTGAGTGGCAACTCTCTGGAAGGATTCCGTATGCGCGTCGGAGGGCTTACAACCGCCAATCTGCATAAAAATCTGTTTGCAAGAGGCTATGTGGCATATGGTTTTAAAGACGGTGTTGTCAAATATAACGGTGAACTGGAATACTCGTTTAACGACAAGAAGTACCACTCGAGAGAATTCCCGGTACACTCTATAAAAGCATCATACAAATACGATACAGACCAGTTGGGACAGCGTTATCTGTTTACAAACAAGGATAATGTATTCCTTGCCATCAAGAGAAAGAAAGATGACAAGATGACCTACCAGCGACTTGCCCGACTGGAATACAAATATGAGCATGAATGCGGATTCTCGGTAACTGCTGGATTCAGTCACGACAGACAAATCGCCACAAAGAATCTGAAATTCATCAACGGTTACGGTGACTATTTCAAAAATTTTGATGAGGCAAGTTTCGACATTCAGTTGCGATATGCTCCGGGAGAAAAGTTCTACCAGTCCAAGACAAACCGATATCCGATTAATCTGGATGCCCCGGTATTTACGCTGAAGCAAACATACGCGCCGAAAGGATTCCTTGGTTCAATGTATGAAGTAAACAAAACAGAATTAAGCGTACAGAAACGATTCTGGTTCTCTGCATTCGGATATGCCGACGTTATCGTTAAAGGTGCTAAAATCTGGAGTCAAGTTTCATATCCGAATCTTCTTCTTCCCAATGCGAACCTTTCATTCACTATCCAGCCGGAATCCTACGAATTGATGAATGCGATGGAGTTTGCGAACGACCAGTACGTTGCCTGGGACTTGACTTATTGGGCAAACGGTGCACTATTTAACAGAATCCCATTTGTCAAATTTCTTAAATTGAGAGAGGTGGTTTCATTCCGCGGACTGTACGGCTCTCTAAACAAGAAGAACGACCCGGCACGCAACAATGACATTTTCCGTTTCCCATACGAAACTCATTGCCAACCTATGGGGAATGTCCCTTATATGGAATTCGGAATTGGTCTTGACAACATCCTGACAATTCTTCGTCTGGATTACGTATGGAGATTAACCTACCGCAATACTCCGGGCGTTGACCGAAGCGGTTTGAGAGTTCAGCTACACTTTACATTCTAGAATAAAAAAGAGGCAAACATTAACGTCTGCCTCTTTTATTTTCCCTTTATTTTTTATCAATCGATAAATCGTTTTGTGATTTTACCGTATTCATCAATTCGACGGTCTCTCAGGAACGGCCACCAGCGGCGTACATTTTCACTTCGTTCCAAATCAACCTCAACAATTGCAGTAGCCTCCACATCAGACGGAGCTGTATAAATCATTTCACCCTGAGGTCCAGCAACAAAACTGTGTCCCCAGAACTGAATTCCATTAGTCATTCCAGATGGGTCCGGTTCATGACCTACACGGTTTACAGATACGACCGGCAGACCATTTGCAACCGCATGACCGCGCTGGGAGATTTCCCATGCATCCTGCTGACGTTTCTGTTCTTCCGAAGTGTCACTGCTCTCCCATCCGATTGCTGTCGGATAAATCAGGATGTCGGCTCCTTTAAGTGCCATAAGGCGTGCTGCTTCCGGATACCACTGGTCCCAGCAAACCAGAATTCCGAGTTTACCCACAGATGTCTGAATCGGTTCGAAACCGATATCTCCCGGAGTAAAATAGAATTTTTCATAATATGCAGGATCATCCGGAATATGCATTTTGCGATATTTTCCTGCCATAGAACCGTCTTTTTCAAACACAACGGCTGTATTGTGATAAAGTCCCGGTGCACGTTTTTCAAACTGGGAAGTTACAAGTACAATTCCGCACTCTTTGGCAACTTCCGAATACAATTCGCAAACCTCGCCCGGAATCGGATAAGCCAGATCAAACTTTGCTGTATCTTCTGTCTGACAGAAATACAATGAATCATGAAGTTCCTGCAAAACCACCAATTCAGCACCGTAAGATGCCAGCTGTTTGATTTTTGCAACCAGTCTGATTCTGTTGTCGGCAATATTTTCGCCGTTAGACTGTTGAATAATACCTACTTTCAACATATTTCAATTATTTAACGTCGTTAATAAAATCTGTCGGGAACTGCATTGTAACACAGTGTAGAGAACCGTGTTGCTTGATCAGTGCATTGCAGTCAATTCCGATTATATCTCTACCCGGAAACACTTTTGACAATATCCCAAGAGCCTCGGCATCTTTTTCCTGCTGATTGTATATTGGAACAAGCACCCGGTTGTTCATAATCAGGAAGTTGGCATAAGTCGCCGGGATTCTCATCCCATCCTCATCATACACGGCATCCGCCATCGGCAGAGCCACCAGATTGTACGGTTTTCCGTCCATGGTACGGAATTCTTTCAACTCAGCCTCCATTGCAGCCAGACCTTCGTAATGCTCGTCATTGACATCATCACACTTGACGTACGCTATAGTATTTTCATCACACAAACGTGCAAGTGTATCAACGTGACTGTCTGTATCGTCTCCGGCCAAAGCGCCGTGGCTCAGCCACAAGAAATGTTTCGCGCCCAGATATCGGCTTAATTCCGTTTCAATACCGGCCTTGTCCAATGAACCGTTTCTATTCTTGGACAACAAACATTCTTCGGTTGTCAGGATTGTTCCCTTTCCGTCACTTTCGATTGAACCTCCTTCAAGCACGAAACTCAACGCGTTGCGGTATCCGGCATTAAAAAATCCGGCATCATAAAGATTTGAATTAATCAGATTATCCTTGTCCGCAGCAAATTTAAGCCCCCAGGCATTGAATTTGAAGTCGATGATTGCTCTTTCTCCGTTTTCAAATACGGATATTGCACCGAAATCCCGCGCCCAAGTATCATTGGTCGGCATTTCTACATATCTGATATTTCCGTTGTCAATATCCTGCAACTGTTTCTTGACTGCATCCGGTTCCGGTGTTACGACAATCAAAAGTTCGTTTCCAGCAACAATCGCTTTTGCAATCTCATAAAAGCATGATTTTACCTCATCCTGCATATAAGCCCAGTCTGTATTAATATGAGGCCAGGATAATAAAACAGCACTCTGTGCTGCCCACTCGGCAGGCATACACACAAATGGTTGTTGTGAATTTGTATTTATCATCTTTAATATTGTAAAAGTATACTACAAAAGTAATAATATATTTTTGTATTTAGAGACGTTTCCCTTAAATTTGCTATTGTATAACATCTTATAATACCTATTATGCAAGAAACAACTTTACCGTTACCATATTTTACAGATCCTGAAAAAAAGGAAATGCTGTCTCTTTGCCGGAGGTTGATGAGATTGAACATTGATGTTATTCAACCTGGTGATTTCAAGACAATTCGAAGAATCATTACAGAAGGAATTAATCAGAATCATTACCACAGAGACAAATACGGAATCAACCCTACAATACGAAATCTCAGCACTGCAGTGCTTTTGTCCGAAAAGATTTCACCGGACAGAAATATGATTATCGCCGTTTTGCTGTACAACCTGTGCAAAACAGAGTTTATTCCGACAGAAGATGTAAAAAAACTATTTGGAGAAGATATCAGCAAACTGATTCACGGACTTTTGAAAGTTTCCAATCTGTACAAAACGAGAGCAGCCGTTCAGAATGAAAACTTCAGAAATCTGCTGTTGACTTTTGCCGAAGATATCCGCGTCATCCTTATCATGATTGTTGACCGTCTCGGCATCATGCGCATGATCAACCATCATCCGGATGAAACCTTTGTCAGAGATATCTCCTACGAAGCCATATATTTGTACGCTCCTTTGGCACACAGACTGGGATTATATACCATCAAGTCTGAACTGGAGGATTTGTTCCTGAAATATACAGAGCGCGACATATACACTCAGATTGCACACAAACTGAACGAAACAAAAGCTGTCCGCGACAAATATATATCCAATTTCATCGGTCCGATTAAACAAAAGCTTGAAGATAACGGGCTTAAATTCGAGATTAAAGGCCGTACAAAATCCATCTATTCCATTTGGAACAAGATCAAGAAACAGAATGTAGACCTTGACCATATCTATGACCTGTTCGCTATCCGTGTAATTATCGACACTCCGAGAGAACGAGAGAAAATCGACTGCTGGATGGCCTACTCCATTATTGTGGATATGTACAAGAGCAATCCGTCCCGAATGAAGGACTGGCTGACCATCCCAAAATCCAACGGATACGAATCACTGCACACAACCGTGTACGGTCCAGACAACAAATGGGTAGAAGTTCAGATTCGTACATGCCGTATGGACGAAATTGCTGAACGCGGTCTTGCTGCTCACTGGAAATATAAAGGCGGCAAAGCCGAACAGAATCTGGATACATGGATGAACAATATCCGTGATATGCTGGAAACTGCGGAATCAGGTCCTTCTGAACTGATGAAGGGCATAAAAATGAATGTCTACAACAAAGAGGTGTTCGTTTTCAGCCCCAAGGGCGATTTGTACCGTCTTCCGTTGGGTGCCACCATTCTGGACTTTGCATTTATGGTACACTCCAAACTTGGATGCAGCTGTATCGGAGGAAAAGTTGACGGAAAGAATCAGAAATTGAATTATAAGCTGAAAAGCGGTAATGTCATCGAAATTCTGACCTCTCCGAATCAGATTCCAAAACACGACTGGCTGAATTTTGTTGTCACTTCCAAAGCGCGCAACAAGATTAAACAGACCATCAACGAACTGAACAACAAATCGGCGGAACTTGCCAAAGAGATGTTGATGCGCCGTTTCAAGAATCGCAAAATCGAGGTCGAAGAGTCAATCTTCATGAAGATGATAAAGAAATGCGGCTACAAAACCGTAACCGATTTCTTTAACGACGTTGCCAGCGAAAAACTTGAAATAAACGAAGTAATTGAACTTTATCTTGCCACCGACACCAAAGAAAAACAGTTTGCAGAAACCCGTTCTGCAGAAGAGTTTGAAATGGCTCAAACAACTGCGGACAAAGGTACTTCTGACGATGTTCTGGTGATTGGTGACAATATAAAAGGTATCAATTACAAACTGGCCAAATGCTGTAACCCAATTTTCGGGGATGATATTGTCGGGTTTATATCCAGCGAAGGTGCCATCAAAATACACCGTGCGGACTGCCCTAATGCCAAGCACCTGTGTTCCAAATATTCTTACCGAAGAATCGAGACACGATGGTCAGGTAAAATGGGTTCACAATACGCTGTAACACTGAAAATTGTCGGTAACGACGATATCGGTATCGTGACCAACATCACGTCCATGATTTCCAAAGAAAGCAAAGCGTCACTGAGAAACATTTCCATTGATTCTCACGACGGACTGTTTCAGGGATTCCTGGTGATCGGTGTCAGCGACAAAAAATTATTGAATGATTTAATGAAAAAAATTAAAGCTATAAAAGGAGTTAAAGATGTACAAAGAACTAATTAAACCGGTTTTAACCCTTGCTGCAGGATTTATGTTTGTATTGACATCCTGCGGTAACGGAGAAGCTGAAAAAGCGGCAAATCTGCTGAACGCTGCACAAAGCGACTTTGATAACGGCAATTATACAGAATGTGTCACACTTATTGATTCAGTAAGAAAAACATTCCCGTCAGAAATAGATATTCAGAGAAAAGGTATGTACCTGCGCACGCTTGCCGATGAAAAAATTACAGAAGAAAAGATAAAAGAAAACGATATCGCTTTTGCACAGGCTCAAGAAGAGGTTGACAAATATAAAAACGACTTCGTCTTTGTCAAAGAAAAAGATATGATTGAAGGCTATATCGTGCACAAAAAAGCGAAAGCAAATCCGCTTGTAAACAGAACCGGTATCGAAGCAAGAATCGAAGAAAAACTTTCATTGTATATTGTTTCCCTTCTTAACGGTCCGGTGGTAGAACATACCCATCTGACAATCAATCTGGGCAGTACATATTGCTCTACCGATACCGTCGGATATAACGGTTCTTCCAACTACAAATTCAAATCGGGAGGTATATCCAACGAAACAGTAACTTTCAGAGGCAAAAATTCAGCGGAATTCTGCCAGTTTATTACAGACAACAAAAGCTCTAATTTGAAAGTTAACTTTAAAGGTAAACGCAAACATACAATGACTTTGTCTGCAAGAGACAAGCAAATTCTTTCAGAAACAGGTCTTTACGCAAAAGCATTGCAGAAACGCAGAGATACTGAAAACATGAACAAATACCTTGAAGCAAGACTTCAGGTTACAAGGACTCAGATTGAAAAAACCGCACCGAAAGAATAATAAAAATACCATTCAAAATAAAGAGACCTGACAAATATTTGTCAGGTCTCTCTTTACATATTAATGTATGCTCATCCATTTGAATATCCGCTTGTACACCGCTTCACGAACATCTTTACGAGAGAGTATCAAATCGTGAAGGCCGTCTTTAAATTCCACCGATTCCACTTCATCGCTCAAATGCGCTCCGTATCGTGCAATATCCTTACCATCCAGCACAACATCTGCCTTATTGAAATCCGGAGTCCATTCTTCTCCGTTTACGGTTTTGTCCGAATACATTAGTAATACAGGAACTCCGACATCAACACCGTCCTGAATAAAGCTCTGCGCATTATGAACGGCGCCTATCCAACCGGAAGTTACATCCGGAGAAATCATCAGTTTCCAATCTGTATTATAGTCCCATTCTCCGTGATATTTTTTCAGCAGACTTTCTGCATATCCGGTACTTGCGCCTTGCGGAATAGAAATTGACGGGAATAAATTTGAAATCCAGCCGACAACCGGAACCAGTACATTTTCTGTAAAACTTCCAAGATTCATGTCCAGAAACGGACTGTTCAGCATCAAGCCCATAATCGGGAACTTCGTTCCCTGCCCTTTTGCCATATAATAAGATGTAACAAGACCACCGTTTGAATGTCCCATCAAAAATATTTTCTTGTTTCCGTCTTTTATGATTTGAGCCATTGCAGAATCAATATCCGCAAAATATTCGGAATAATCACGTACTTCAAACCGCTTCTGACCATCCATATAGGACCTACCGTATTTTCTCAAATCCAATGCGTAGAAATTGTAGCAGGAATCAACAAATAAGTCACCCATTTCTTTCTGGAAGAAATAATCGTTGTATCCGTGCACATACAATATCGCACGACATATATCAACCACTGCCTTTTTACGTACAATTGCGCTTCTCACCTTTCCGGAATAGTCATCCGGCTGGTTGACATAACGCATTTCATAATTATCCCCCAATACATCCGCCTGCCAGTTCTGAGCATAGCTGAAACCTACACACAACAGCACGGAAATCAATAACAAATACAGTTTCTTCATCATAATATATTTACAGGTACAAAGATAGCATTATTGGAATAATGTAAAATGGCAATAAACACA
>SAMEA104404097__coassemble_2157_pt1 | contig 14245 bp, 8 predicted proteins | sample SAMEA104404097__metabat2_high_PE_098 | metagenome-assembled genome bin SAMEA104404097 (sample SAMEA104404097) | Balaenoptera acutorostrata | reverse complement strand
TTGCTGCAATCGCTTTGTCGATACCTTCGTCAACTGTTCCTTCTGTGATTCCGTACACACGTTCATCCTACTGCATAAGTTTGACCTCTTTTTCACGACGCATGATATCCATACCTCCCGGATAAACGATGGCAAGAGTCACACCGTGGTCAAGTCCGCAAAGCGCAGTCAGCTCGTGACCGATTTTGTGTGTAGACCAGTCCTGAACAACACCCATGGCGATAAAACCGTTCAAGCCCATGGTTGCAGTCAGCATAAAGTCGGCAAAATCTTCGTAGGATTTTTCGCCGTCTGTCAGCAGTGACGGAGCCACTTCTATCAATGTTTGCAGCAAACCTTCCGCCCAGCGGTCCATTACGCGGGTTCCGACCGGGAATGTCAGATACTGTTCCAATGTGTGAGCAAAAGTATCCACCACACCGTTTGCAATCTGGCGTTTCGGTAGTGAGAACAGAACCGACGGGTCTAAAATGGAAAATTGCGGGAAGACGTATTCGCTTCCGAAGGCATATTTTTCTTTGGTTTCACGACGGGAAATCACTGCTCCGCAGTTCATTTCAGAACCTGTGGCACTCATGGTCAACACAACAGCAAACGGAAGTGCGTCTTTGACTACGTCCAGTCGTTTTTCAAGGATGTCCACCCACGGATCGCCTTCATATTTTGTTGCCGCAGCAATAAATTTGGTTCCGTCTATAATAGAGCCGCCACCAACGGCAAGCAGCATTTCAACATTTTCCTTTTTGCAGATTTCAACGGCTTTCATCACGGTTGCATAGTCCGGATTGGCCTCTATACCGCCGAATTCGATAACGGTACAAGCCTTCAAAGCGTCCATTACCTGTTCGTAAACGCCGTTACGTTTGATGGAACCGCCGCCGTAAGTTACCATTACGCGGGCTCCCGGTTTTATCTTGTCTGCAAGTGTTGCAATTTTACCTTTGCCGAAAATCAGTTCGACAGGATTTCTGAATCTAAAATTTTTCATTGTATTTTGTCTTTAATCAGTATTCATCTACCAGTTTTATCAAATCGCGGTCGATAGCGGCTTCGCCTTTGATGTAGTAGGATTTGCAAACCTTTTCAAATCGGGCGTAAATCTTCGCCGCTTTTTCCTCATCCTTTTCATGCAGTTTCGCCAGCGCATACTGCACTCGCAATACGACCGGACGGACTTTCTGCAGTTGTTTCATGTACTGGCGTATCTCTTTTGTCAGCAATTTGTCAATATCCTCATCCGTATGCGGAGACAAAAGCGTGGTAAAAATATCCTCCAGCGAAAATTCGTTTCTGTATATCTGTACAATCGTGTCTTCATTCGCTTTTGCCACATCGAGTATTTCGCGCACTTTTACAAAATCCATCAAATCCATGGCTCTGGACAAGTCCATGCCGAGCCCCATAACATGCAGGGAGTTGGAATAATCGATTTCACGCCCGTCACACATGTAGCGGAAGGTCTGTTTCTGAATCCGTTTACCCTGAACCATATCGCCGTGTATGCGGAGAGATTCCAGAAATACATCCGTTGCAAAACGGTCTTTGCGAAGATAGAGCATATTCATTCCGTCGTTGGCAATACCGCCCATTTTCATCGGAATTCCGTTAATCAATGCAGCGAAAAAGCCGACTATCGCCATTGAGGCAAGAAATGCCGTAAGAGCAGACGGCATGGAATCACAACACAGCAGCGGAACAAGCGCAATGCTTGAAACTATGATATTGGCCAGCACGCCACCGGCATTGTAAAACATAATACCGTTGTCGGTATCTCCGTCCGGAGGCGGGAGCATAATGCACTGGCCGCCCGCTCCGGCTATTTTAAATATTGAAAAACTGTATTTTCCGTTGTTTTTGCTCAACACGAAATCGGCCACCATAAATGAACTGAATTTCCAGCCGCGAATCATCGCAGCAACCATATGACCGCCCTCGTGGAAAATGATTTGCAGGAAGAATGCTAGAAACAGCATCAGCAGGCCGATAAACAATTCTATCGCAAAATCCCATCCGGACGCACCTTCGGAGATGTTTTCTGTTATAAAATTCCCCAGTCCGATGCCGATAAAGAAACATACGACAAAAAATATGACAAGTCCCGCAATTTGAGCTATTTTCTTTTTCATTTAAGTTTAAGGTTTGAAATGAAGGTCAAATATAGCAATTTCCGGTGATTTTGAACATCTGTTAAACCAATAAAAAAGGCTCGCGACATTGCGAGCCTTATATTTCGTATTTTTTATTTACTGAATTTCATTATTGTTTCTTCCGCTTCAATTATTTGCGGACTACAACTTTCAACGGTTTTGTTATTTCGTTGGTTTTCACAATATATACACCGACCGGAAGTTCTACCTCGGTATAGTTTTCAATAACCGGAAGGTATTTCACTTCCTGACCCTGCATGTTGTAAATGCGGCAGCCACTGTGCGAATCTGTACAATTGAACATCATGCCGCCATCAATACTTACAGCAACAAGACCTTTATCAGTTTGGATACCGGTAACGGAATTCACGTCAACCGTAATCACGTTTGATGGTTCGGAACGGAATCCAAGACGTTCAGACTGAACTGAATATGAGTAGGTTGCAAGCGGATTCAATCCTGTAAACACGCAGAAATTGGAGTCTGCGGAATGTTCTTCAGAACTTGAAGTTCCGTTCAGATAAGTTGTCAAAGTTATGACATACTGGTCAACCTGTTCCGGAGCTTCTTCCCAGTTTGCAGTAAATCCTGACGATGTTATATCTGTAGCCGGAGTTGCAATCAATACCGACAAATCAGGAGATTCCACACCAACACCTGTCAAATCTACAGTAAAACTGCCTTTGAAATCATCACTGTAAAATACAATCTTACAGCTGTGTTCTCCGAGCGTATTCGGAGTATATGTAATCGGTAATTTGTAACCCTCCTCACTGTTCAGATTCATAGCCGGAATGGAATTCACAGCAGCCTTGAATCTGGATGCATTCGTACCAAAAAGTTTTACACTCATTGGACGGCGCATATTCTGGCCTTTGAATGTCACGTTAATAGTCTTGCTGCTGTTGATTACAGTTTCACCGAATTCATAAGATGTACCTGGAGCCGGAGTCAGCAGAACCGGGTCGCCTGCTCCCGGAATATCTGCAAGGTCAAACAACTGTCCTTTTTTGTCTCCCCAGATATATTCGGCAAGTTCCGGGAAATCGATAAACGGATTTCTGTTTCCCTGACGTCTGTACACAGCCTCGTTACGGTCTATTTCTTTCTGACTCACCGGGTCCTGACGGCTCCAGCGAAGCAGCATTTTGTATGCCCATTCCTTCAAAGTCGGATAAGTATTCTGTTCCAGCATATATTTATATTTCCATGTATAATTCTCATACATGGTTACCATATAGAAATATGTACGCGCAAAATCGCCTTTATATTCATCTGCAGGTTCAAACACCTTTTCAGCACCCCCGCCAAGACCTGTAACTGCACGACCTACTTTTGTCACACCGTTGTCGAAAGTTGCACTACCAACCTCACCCAAAGGATAATTGCTTTTTGCCATATTAGCATCACCGTCGCTCGGATAAAGGTGATTCAAGTCAGTATATGCCTCTACTTCAGTACCGCCCCACCAGCTTTTCGGGAAACTGTGCTCTTTATGCATACCGCTGTGACTTGATGTGTAATAAATTTTATCGGAATACATATCCCACCACTGGTTATTATCCGGAGCCGGACGCACGTCTGTATGAGCAAAATGACTCCACAAACTGCCGTAATTAAATTGAGTATGAGGAGTAATGACTTTACAAACCGCAGTTTTCAATTCTGAAGTTGCTTTTCTGTCTAAAGTGTTGTAATAACCAACCGGAATTTCAGCATTAATTCCCTTTGCTACAAAGGAAATCAGCGCAACAAATAATAAGCGTTGTATATAATTTCTATTCTGCATAACAAGATGCTTTTATTTTATAAATTTTCAAGAGCCGTAAAGATAGTCATTTTTCTTTGAATGACAATAGATTAGACCAGACAAGACACGAAGCCCGAAAATCAGAAGAATCCGAGGTTCGTAAATATTTTTTCGTTTAAAGTTTATTCTCGGAAATAAATGCGTTTGACGCGGGTGGAGACAGAGGTAAGAACTTCGTACGGGATTGTGCCGAGGGCATCGGAAAGTACGGAAACGGGGATGTGTTTGCCGAAGATTTCCACACGGTCGCCGACTTTGCAGTCTGCATCGGTCACATCAATCATGCAGGCATCCATACAAACATTGCCCACAATAGGACAAAGCGTTCCGTTGACGTACATCTTGCAGTTTCCGTTGCCCAGATGGCGGTTCAATCCGTCGGCATAACCTACCGGGACAGTTGCAATGCGAGATTTTCGGGACAACACTCCTTTACGGCCGTAACCGATAGTAATGCCCGGTTCCCATTCTTTGATGGAAATGATAATGGTGCTCAATGAAGAAACCTGCTGCAATGCGTCCTCGGTGCCGTTGTTCAGAATCGGCACACCGTAAAGTCCGATACCTATGCGCACCATGTCATACTGATGGTCGGTAAAGCGGATAGTTCCTGCAGTATTCAGGATGTGGCGCATGATATGGTGGGCGAAATTGCTCTGAATCATCGCCACACATTCATCGTAGTAGTCCAGCTGGCTGCGGGTGTATTCATCCATCGCATCGCACGGCATATCCGCAACGGCAAGGTGCGAGAAGATGGAGCACGGAGTGATGGCATCCTGATTTTTCAGCAGTTCAATCAGTTCCGGAAGCTGCTCTTTCAGGAATCCCAGACGGTGCATACCGGTATCCAGTTTGATATGTACCGGGAAGTTTTTGATATTATATTTCTTCGCCTCGCGGATGATTTCACGGCAGATATCCATACTGAAAATCTCCGGTTCGAGACGGTTTTCGAACATGTCGCGATAGTTCACCACCTTCGGATTCAGCACCATAATCGGCATGGTAATGCCCGCTTTGCGAAGGTCTACACCCTCATCCACAACGGCAACGGCGATATATCCCGCACCGCGGTCCTGCAGGGTTTTAGCAAGTTCATACGATCCGGCACCGTAACCTGATGCTTTCAGCATGCAGACCACTTTGGTTTCCGGTCGAAGGAAGGAACGGTAGAAATTGAAATTGGATGCCAGTGCGTCAAGATTGACTTCAAGCACGGTTTCGTGGGTACGCGCCTCCAGCATTTCCACTATGCGGGAAAATCCGAATTCAGGCTTTCCCTTAATCAGAATCTGCTCGCCGCGAAAATCGCTGACGGAACAGTTCTGCAAAAATTCATCTGTAGAGTTGTAAAACTCGGTATTTTCCCCGAAAAATTCGCGGTTTCTCACGAATTCACCGCCGATAGCGATGACGCGGGAAATCTTCTTGGAATTCAGCAGTCGGGCAATCTTTTCATAGATTTCCTTCTCGTCGAAAGATTCGTGCATCACGTCCGAAAGAATGACGGCAGGCACACGGTCGGAAGTGGCGCGGCGGGACATGAAATCCAGTGCCGGAGCCAGGGTATTGTAGTCCGCTGAATAGGAATCACAAATCAGAAGGCAGTTGTTGCAGCCTTCTATAACATCCATTCGGGTAGCGACCGCTTTCAATTTTGCCATTCTCACCGCAATTTCTGCCGGAGCGACGTCCAGACAAAGCATTACAGCCAGTGAATGAATGGCGTTTTCAACATCGATTCCGTTGTTGAAAGGTATTGCAAAGGCGTTCTTTTCGCCCTTGTATTCATAACAGATTTCGGTCGCAGTTCCGTTCGGTTGCACTTCCAAAATCTTCAAAGCAGCAGACTCTGCACCGTTTCGTGTCCATGCAAAACGGTAGTGTTCTTTGACGACAGCCTTGACATTTTCGGCTATCATCGCATCGTCGGCACAGTAAATCACCTGACGACTACCGGCTGCCAAACGGCATTTTTCGCGGCATTTCTGACTGCGGGTTTCAAATCCGTCGTCATGGTCCTCCTCAATGTTGGTAATCACAGCAACGGTCGGCTGAATCATCTGCGCCAGCCGCTCCATTTCGCCCACCAGAGAAACGCCCGCCTCGATAACGGCAAGGGTGGTATTGTCCTCGATTTCCCAAAGTGACAGCGGAACGCCGATTTGGGAATTGTAGCTGCGCGGACTGCGTGCAATGCGGAAATATTCGCGCAAAAGCTGGTACAACCACTCTTTGATGATGGTTTTGCCTTTGCTGCCGGTGATTCCGACCACCGGTATATGATGATTGCTGCGGTGATTTTTCGCCAGTTGCTGCAAAGCCTTCAGCGGTGATTCCACCTCAATAAAATTGGCATTTCCGTAGTCGGATTTCGCTACTGAACCCGCTTCGACCACAAAATTTCTAACGCCCGAAGCATAGAGCGACGGAATGAAGTTCACGCCGTTACCGTTGTGGGTGTGCAGCGCGAAAAACAGCGTGGTTTCCGGATAAATCAGCGAACGGGAGTCTGTCAGCAGGTTTTCGATTCTGCAATCACTCAGATTTTCGGCATTCGCCCCCAGAATTCGGGCAATATTTTTAACGGAATATATCATTGCAACAATTTTTCAATATAGGGATATTTCGCCACCGCCTGACGGCAAACTTCTTCGGTCGCTTTGCGGAACTTCTCCGCAACTTCCGGATTGTCGCTCATAACGCGGTGAGAAAGTCTTTTGTACAGTTTTTCGCATTCGGCAACCGCGGTTTTGGTTTCCGGAGTGCAGAACGCATCAAGGAAAGTTTGATACACGTAACCGGTTGCCACATCGGTGGTATGCACCATGTCGGCGGCATAGAAACGGTAGTCACGCAAATCATCCGTTACAATTTCGTAGCTCGGGAAATAGAGACAAACGCCCGGGAAATGCTCTGTCAGGCCCTCCGCAGCAAGGCGCAAAGTGCTTTTGCTGACGTTGTTCCCCGCCAATCCGTCGGCCAGATGGCGCACGGGACTGACCGTAATGATGATTTTGATATTCGGATTGAATTTCAGCAATTTTTCCACGGCATCGCAGTAGGTTTCCACAATCTCCTCCACAGACAGACGAACACGGTTAAAGCGGCTGGCCGGCAGTTTGTGGCAGTTGTTCACAATCTGTCCGGACCCGGTTTCACGGAACACGTAAGCGGTACCCCAGGTCAGGATTAACGCCTGCGCGGTTTTAAGATGCCCGCGGGCGGATGCCACACGACCGTTTATCGCCTCCAAAGTTGCGGTTTCGCTGCTCTTTGAGAACGAGCTGTGGTGCATAAAACTGTTGTACAAACCGTTGTGCTGGAACAAATCGCCTGCTTCAAAATTGCGGTCCGACATCAGAATCTGCAGTTCGCGCGCAATACTTTCCGGGTTGAACGAGATGCCGAACGGATTGATATCGACATCGAACAGCGCACGCTGAAGCCGCTCACCGACATTCTCGGTAAAGCAGGAACCCGCCATCACGATACCGTCGCGGTGGCTGATTTTAAAATCATAATTCAGCGGTTCTATTTTTGTTCTGAAATCCATTTCCTTGATTATTACTTACAAAGATAGTGCAAACGCAAAGAGATTAACATAAAATCCGGCAATATTTTGAACCGGAAATGCTCCGCACCGCTCCGAAAATGCCGGTTTATGCCCGTATTTTGCGCTCCGGATGCCGTTTTTCCGCGCATCAGCCGATAGGAATAACCGCGCGCTGCTCTTCCTTTATCGACCACTGCACCTGATAGGTGTGTCCGGTCAACTCGTCCAGAAGGATAAAGTTATACATGTTTTGTGTCGGGTGCAGCGAAAAGCGCCCCGGCATGTTCTCTTTCTCGAAATCGAGGGATGCAGGATTCAAATCGACTTCCATCCGGTCGTTTTCCAATGAATACTGCACCTGCCAGATTTTCCCGTTCCGGGTATCCAGTTTCAGGAACATCCACATGTTTTTGGTCGGATAAAGTTCAAAATTCGAAGAGTCTTTTCCCATTTTCTCCTGACTGCCGGCGGGCATGGAACACGATACCAAAACCGCGGCGATTAATGTCAATACGAACAGATACTTTTTCATGCTGATTAAATTTAAAGTTCGTCAAACTCAAATGTAGTCAAAAAATTCTGATAACAAAGCACTTGCGCCCAAAAACAACGAAAGCGCACCGTTTGGTACGCTTTCATATTCTGTATGCTGTAGTCTGTAATTAGCCGACTTTGCAACCCGGATGAACGACACCCTGAGGGCCGATAACGACCAAACGGCCGTCTGCATCCTGTGCGCTCAAAATCATTCCCTGAGATTCAACGCCTTTCAGTTTGCGCGGTTCGAAGTTTGCAACGAAACATACTTCTTTGCCTACAAGATCTTCCGGTTTGTAGTATTTTGCGATACCACTGACAATTGTGCGGCCGCCCATACCGTCGTCAATCTTGAACTGAAGCAGTTTGTCCGCTTTCGGAACTTTTGTACATTCAAGGATTTTGCCGACACGTACGTCAAGTTTCATAAAGTCGTCGAAAGGAATATTCGGAGCAACAGGTTCCGGTTTGTATGCTTTCAATTCGTTTTCTTTCTTGATGCGAGCCAATTTGTCCATCTGAGCCTGGATAACGTCGTCTTCGATTTTTTCGAACAACAGTTCCGGCTGGTTGATTGTACTGCCAGCAACAAGGATGTCGATAGTTCCAAGCTGTTCCCAGTTGCAGTCTTCCGGCAAGTTCAAAATAGCACGAAGTTTCTTCGCCATGAACGGAAGGAACGGTTCGAACGCAATAGAAAGGTTGGCAGCAATCTGAAGTGCAAGATACATGATTGTATTTACACGTTCCATGTCTGTTTTTGCCAGTTTCCACGGTTCTGTGTCAGCAAGATATTTGTTACCGATACGCGCAAGGTTCATCGCTTCTTTCAAAGCGTCACGGAAACGGTAGTTGTCAAGGTAGTGTTCCACTTGAGCTTTAACGTCCTTGAATTCGTCAAGAGTCTGACGGTCGTAGTCTGTCAGTTCGCCCTGAGCCGGAACAACGCCTTTGTAGTATTTGTGAGTCAGTACCAAAGCACGGTTTACGAAGTTACCAAGGATGGCAACAAGTTCGTTGTTGTTGCGTGCCTGGAAGTCGCGCCATGTAAAGTCGTTGTCTTTGGTTTCCGGAGCGTTTGCAGTCAAAACGTAGCGAAGAACGTCCTGTTTGCCCGGGAAGTCTACAAGATATTCGTGCAACCATACCGCCCAGTTGCGGGAAGTTGAAATCTTGTCGCCTTCAAGGTTCAGGAATTCGTTTGCCGGAACGTTTTCAGGCAAGTTATAGCTGCCGTCCGCCATCAGCATTGACGGGAATACGATGCAGTGGAATACGATATTGTCTTTTCCGATAAAGTGGATGATACGGGAATCTTTGTCTTTCCAGTATTTTTCCCATGTGTCCGGAAGCAGTTCTTTTGTGTTTGAGATATAACCGATAGGAGCGTCGAACCATACGTAAAGCACTTTGCCTTCAGCGCCTTCAACCGGAACAGGAACACCCCAGTCAAGGTCACGGCTCACTGCACGTGGCTGCAAGCCCATATCCAGCCATGATTTGCACTGTCCGTACACATTCGGTTTCCATTCTTTGTGGCCTTCAAGAATCCACTGGCGCAATTTCGGTTCCCATTTGTCAAGAGGAAGATACCAGTGTTTTGTTTCGCGAAGCACCGGTTCTTTACCTGAAACTGTAGATTTCGGATTGATAAGGTCTGTAGCGTTCAGTGAAGTACCGCATTTTTCGCACTGGTCACCGTAAGCACCTTCAGCACCGCAATGAGGGCAGGTACCTGTGATGTAACGGTCTGCAAGGAACATTTTGGCTTCCTCATCGTAATACTGTTTTGAAGTTTTCTCGATGAATTCGCCTTTTTCATACAATTTCTTGAAGAAATCACTTGCAGTTTTTGTATGAATATCAGTTGTAGTGCGTGAATATATATCGAAAGATATACCAAGTTCTTCGAAAGAATCCTTGATAATTTTATGGTAACGGTCAACCACATCCTGCGGAGTAATACCTTCCTTACGCGCTTTGATAGTGATAGGTACACCGTGTTCGTCACTACCGCCGATCATGATTACGTCTTCTTTTTTCAGGCGCAAATAACGGGTGTAGATATCAGCCGGGATATAAACCCCTGCAAGGTGACCGATGTGTACCGGTCCGTTGGCATAAGGCAACGCAGTGGTTACCAGAGTTCTTGCATATTTCTTTTCCATTATATAGCTATAAATTTTATGGTGCAAAATTACTGAAACTCAATCGCATTACCAAATTTAGGGAAGATTTTGAGGGAAGAGAAACCCGAAACGTCTCCCGAATTATGCAATTTTTCCATGCATTTATGCGGATATAAAAAAGGCGGCGACCTTCACAGGTAACCGCCTTTGAAATTATGATTAAATAATATTCACATCCTTAATTATTCTCTCGTTTTAGTAAACTGCAACTTTGACGCCGTTCACGATGTAGAAGCCTGCCGGCATTGCTACGGTTGTTGTTCCGGCTTTCGCGGTGAATGAGTTTACAAGTGCTCCGGAGATGCTGTAGACAGTTACATCACACTCTTCCTGTGCTGTTACGCTGACGAAGCCCTGTCCGGCAAATACGCTGAATGTGCTGTCTCCGGCTATGTCCTCAACACTTGTCATGTCGTCGTCAAGACCCGGCATTGTAAAGCCGTTGATGACAAGATCCCAGCTTGAGCGTTTATCTTTTTCCGGAATACCGTTTACATTCATATTGTTTCCGTTACGGTTGAACATCACGAATTTGTTGCCGCAACGAACAGCGCCCTGAGTGTTTGAACAGTTGGAAATTTCGTAAATCTTGCCGGCATTCATTTCCGCTTTACTGTAAGATACCATCTGAACACCCTTGTCGTAACCGGATGCCATGATGCTGTCGCTGAAAATATGAACGGATTCGAATTCCATTATTTTCTCGTTGGTTGCAACACCGGTTGCCTCTCCTGTGTTTTTGTCAAGATTGATAATGAAGCTCAACAACCAGGGGAAACCTGTACGGTCCTGATTTGTCATCAATACGTTGCCGTTTTCGTCTTTTGCAACACCTTCGAACGAACCTACAAGTGCAAGGTAGTCAACACCTTCTGCATTTGCCACGTCCATGTTCATCAGTTTGAAGTTCTGACGGCCGTTTATACCCTTGTATCCGCTGAATACTTTCAAATAATCAGCAGCAACGGCTTCATCGGTTGCAGTTGCATTCTTTTCACAATCCACTCTCATGCAGAACAATGCGTTGCGGTCGTTCTTCAATTCAGCAGTCTGACCGCCAAATGTTGTTTTCTGACCTTCTGAACCTTTTTCTCCCTGAAGAGTACCGGACAAATAAACGGCTTTGTCATCAGCAGCAATTGCTTTCGGGTTTTCATTCAAAATGAAGCTTCCGTCTGCGTGAGTCATTACCCATTGACGATTACCTTTCATATCAAATTTAGCAAGGAACATGTCACCTGCAGCACCTGACTGAACAAAGTCATAGTTCCATCCTTCCGGAAGATTTGACGGCTGATATACTTTTCCGTCGATTGTCAACGGGCTTGCAAAACGGCCTGCCAGGTAGATATTGCCGTCCGGACCGACAGTAATTGCTTTGAAATCAAGCATATCGGAACGTTTTCTTGTTCTGCCGCCGGATTCTACGGTAGTATATTCAAACGGGAAGTCTTTTCTCCATTCCACTTTACCGTCTTTGTCGAGTTTTATCATATATCCTCTGTAAACCCAGCCTTTGTCGTCATATCCCTCCGGAATTTCAAGTTCGTTGATTGCATATTTGTATTCGGCATCCCTGCTTGTGCGAAGTTGAAGCATCGGAGCTTCAGAACCGGCAACACGGTCTGCCATACGAACTTTAACCGCAATCACTGCACCGCCGTCCGCTGTACCGGCCACTGCAGAACATGATTTGTTAAAGTAACCGTAGTCACTGTAAACAGTCCAGATAAGATTTCCGTCACGGTCGATTTTGTTCAAACCAAGGTTCGGGTTTCCGTTTGTTTCTTTACTGTCTGCAAATCCGTAGAATTTTTCGCCGTCACCGAACTGGGTGTAAGGCCAGTCTGCTTTGGTGTAGAAATCATACATATAGTAAACCTCGTCCTTGCTGTTTTTTCCGTAAGAACCAACCATACTCATACCTTTTTTGGCTGCAGAAGTTCCTGCGAATACGGTTCCGTCCTGTTTGGCCCAGTCACTGTTCATAATTTCAACGACATACTCCGGTTTTGTAAATGTGAACACCGCTTTTGTTTCGGCAGTCAATTCGCCCAGAGTAGCTCTTGCATATACATCACGGCTGCCTGTAATCAACAGCGGAGTTGTATAAGGTTTATAGCTGTCTTTTTCACCAAGTTTGTATTCAAATGTTGCAGCTGCGTCTGCACAGGTAATTTCCACTTCGACAATATCCTTGCCGGTTACATATTCGCCGCCATTCGGAGTAATTACCGGAGCGGCAACGGCTGCCGGAGCATCTTTGATACCTGTCAAAGTTACGGCATTCACCATAACATCCCATTTGCCGCGCATCGGAAGCGGACCTGCGCCGTGAAGCTTGGTTTCAGCACCGGAACGGTTGAACATTACCATTGTATTGCCGACCAAGACACAGCCCTGGTTGGTACACATTACACTTTCCGAGAATACGTGGTAGATTTTGCCCGCATTCAAAGTTTCTTTATCCAATACGGTTACCGCACCGGCAGTGCCCATATTTGTAATCATGTCCGGTCCGTGACCTGAAACATAGATGCTGTCACCTGCAACGACTGCGGTTTCACTTTCATTCATCTGCGGCAGACAGGTAGCGGCCTTGAACGCTCCTGTTGCTTTGTCTGCTGTAATCACATAGCTCTTCAACGCTGTTGAAGGTGCTGCAAGCACTTCGTTGCCTTCCGGATCATAAACGATACCGGAGAATGAACCTGTCATAACAATTTCGTCTTTTCCGGTCCAGATGCCCATCGGTTTCATGCGCTGTTTGTTTGCCGCATCCTTGACGCCTTTAAATACATTGACATATTCCACTTTCAAAGTTGCGTCTGTTGCATCCGCGTTGTCAAGATAGTTCAGTTTCAAATAGAACATGTTTGAACGGTCGTTCGGCACTTCTACCGTTTTGCCGCCGAAGATGGTCTTCTGCACTTCTGTATCGCAGCCTTCAAGATATCCGGTCAAATAGATGGCTTCTTCGTCAGATTGAATGTCTGTAATACCTTCATGACCTATAAAGCTGCCTTCCTGATTGTGCAAAGTCCATTTGTGGTTACCGTCCTTGTCAAATTTTGCAAGGAAAAGGTCGCCCGCTGCATCGGAATAATTCCAGTCTGCCGGAATATTTCTCGGAGTGTAAACGGTTTCGCAACCCTCGATTGTCATCTGTCTTTTAAACTTGCCGGCTACGTAATAGTTGCCGTCCGAACCGGCTTCCACACCTTTGATTTCAATCATGTCCGAGCATTTTTTCTCCTTGCCGTTAACCATTACCGGTTCGAAATCAACGGTCAGCTGTTTGTGCCACTGCACCTTGCCGTCCTTATCCAGTTTTACGACCATACCTACATAGATATTGCCGTATTTTGAATCAACCGGAATGTCCGGCGATTCGATGTCGTAAGAATAGCTCACGTCTGCGGAAGTGTGAAGTCTCAACATCACTTTTTTTCCGTCCGCTTCAGCAACGCCGTCTGCCAGACGAAGTCTCATGGCAAGGATAACACCGCCGTCCGCAGTAGCTGCAACGCCGGAGTTTCCTTTGTCAAAATAACCTCTGTCGGAATAAACGGACAAAAGCAGGTTGCCGTCCTTGTCAATCTTGTGCAGACCAAGGTTCGGGTTTCCGTTTACTGCCGTACTCTCAAAACCGTACATTTTGAAACCGTCGCCAAACTGGCCGTAAGCGAAATCCGGCGCTTTTGTGTAGAAATCATAGGTGAAAAATATATCACCGTTTTCATTGGCGTCGAAATCACCGATCATACTCATGCCCGATTTGGACGAAGTACCTGTATACACAGATCCGGCTTTCACAGCCCAGTTGCTGGTCAGGTTTTCTGTCTTGATTTCATCCTGAACAGCATTCGCGTTCGCTGCGGTTGCGCTAAAAAACAACGGCGCAACCATAGCGGTAAATAATAGTAAAATTTTTCTCATTTGATATATATTATCATTAGTGTCCAATAAAAATGGACAAGTTAAAAAATTAATTAAATAGTCC
>SAMEA104404097__coassemble_2026_pt1 | contig 14904 bp, 14 predicted proteins | sample SAMEA104404097__metabat2_high_PE_098 | metagenome-assembled genome bin SAMEA104404097 (sample SAMEA104404097) | Balaenoptera acutorostrata | reverse complement strand
CAAAAAATTTACTTCTCTCGTTATGAACCTTAATCCAAACAATAATATAATAACCTAATTTTTTCTTCGCTTAAAAGATGCAGTCTCACTATATTTCTGCACACGAACATCAATCTTTATTTAGAATCGTTTTAATCTATATTCATATTGAAAACATCATTTGCAAGGATTGGAATCCAATCATATATTTGCATCAGAAATAAAACAAAAACGAAAAACAAAAAAAATTAAGATTATGGAAAATGTAAATATAATGCCTCGCATTGGCGATATGGCTCCGAGTTTTGAAGCAGTAACTACTCAAGGTAATATCAAATTCCCTGAAGATTACAAAGGCAAATGGGTAATCCTTTTCAGCCACCCGGCAGATTTCACTCCGGTTTGTACCTCAGAATTCATGACATTTGCAAAAATGGCTCCGGAATTTGAAGAACTTAACTGCCAGCTGGTTGGTCTTTCAGTAGACGGTTTGTTCAGCCACATTGCATGGTTGCGCACAATCAAAGAAAAGATTGACTTCAAAGGCATGAAAGGCATGGAAGTAAAATTCCCGCTTATCGAAGATATCAAGATGGAAGTTGCCAACCTTTACGGCATGATGCAACCGGGCGAAAGCACAACCAAAGCAGTCCGCGCAGTATTCTTCATTGACCCGAAAGGCATTATCCGTACAATCATGTACTACCCTGCATCTCTTGGCCGCAACTTTGACGAAATCAAACGTGTTTTAATCGGCTTGCAGACAGCAGACGCATTCGAAGTGGCTCTTCCTGCAGACTGGAGACCGGGAGACGAAGTTATCGTTCCGCCGGCAGGTTCTTGCGGTGTAGCTCAGAAACGCGTTTCCGACACATCAGGCGAAATCAAATGCTACGACTGGTTCTTCTGCACAAAACAGCTTTTAAAAGAAGAAATCGAGCAAAAGCTTAAATAAGAGTTATACACAGTGATTATTTGTACCGGATGAAATTTTTTCATCCGGTATTTTTTTGTTCCTTGTCCGGATATCATCTTTTTTGCTTATTTTTGTAGTCCGTATAAACAAAAAACCGACAAAATCATGACATCAAACGAAGTTTTGAAAGAATTTGCCACAAAGAATCCGGAAAGATGGAATCTTGCACTGCGAATTGACAATTCGTCGGTTTGTTTTACCCTGAACACAACATTCGAAGACTATTCCCTGTTTTCGGAAACCCTGGAACTTGAAACAACCGGAGATAATCCGCTGAAAAGGCTGGAAAATACTATTTACGACACTCCCATTATTCTGAACGAATACAAAACCGTTTCCGCCATCATAGACAGCGGCAAATTCGTTATCGTTCCGGAAGAACTTTTCTCCGACGACAATGCCGAAGATATATTTTTCAACTCATTCCCGAAATGGAATGGCGATATCCTTACATCAAAAATCAACGGATGCGACGCAGTCTTTGTTTTCGGGGTGGACAAAGGTGTAGAGCCCTTCCTGCAGCGTACCTACTACAACGTGGAAATATCTCATCCGCTGGTTCCGCTGGCAGAGTTTTTCCGCCGCCGCTCGCAACTGGGCAACGTGGCGAAAATGTACGTTACAGTAGTCGGCAGCCGCTACTATATTATTGTTTTCAATCAGAAAGGACTGATTTTTGCGAACTCTTACCGTGTCAGCAACATCAACGACGCCGCCTACTTTATTCTGGGCGTGTGGAAAATGTGCGGACTCGACTTTGAAGAGGACGAACTGATGATGTCCGGCGATATCAAACAGCGTAAGGATTTGATGACATTGCTGCGCAAATACGTTGCCATCGTAATGCCGTCTATCTTCCCTGCACAGCTGGTGAAATACAACCGAGACGCAATGAATCTTCCTTTCGACCTAATACTGCTTTCACTATGCGAATAATTCGAGGCAAATACGGACGCCGACGTTTCAACGTTCCGACCAACATCACAGCACGACCGACAACAGACTTTGCAAGAGAGAATATTTTCAATGTTCTCGAAAATCTTGTGGATTTCGAAGGTCTCAAAGCGCTGGATCTTTTTGCAGGCACCGGCGCAATCACTTTCGAGTTCGCGTCTCGCGGTTGTGAATCGGTAACAGCCGTGGAAATGGCTCCGACACAGTACAGTTTTATCAAAAAAGTTATCGGCCAGCTGAAAGCGGACAATATCTTTGCCGTTCGCGGCGATGTGTTCAAGTTTGCAGAAAAAACTTCTCAGAAATACGACATCATTTTTGCCGACCCTCCGTACAATCTTCCGAATTTCGGCGAAATTCCGGGAATGATTCTGAATTCCCAGATGCTGAAAGAGGATACAATCGTGATTATCGAACATTCCAAAAACTTCGATTTCTCCGACCGACCTCATTTCTACCAGCACCGCACCTACGGTAGCGTCAATTTCTCAATCTTTAAAATGAACGAAGAATAATGGCGAATATTGCAGTATCGGATAAAGCAAAAGGCTTTGTTTCAGCGATATTGGCTGCAGTATTTTTCGGATTCATTCCGCTGTTCGGCAAACCTGCCCTTTCAGCCGGAATGGCAACTGAATGTGTGCTGGCATACCGTTTCGGCATAGCTGCCGTCATGCTGTTTTGCATCCTTAAAATCAAAAAAATCCCGATTCTCATACCGGTAATGCAGATTCCGGCAATGCTGCTGATTGCAGTTGCCTACAGTTTCAGCGGCGGTTTTCTGATGCTGGGATTCAACTATATGTCCGGCGGAGTTGCGGAAGTGATTCACTTTACCTATCCGATTTGGGTGATGCTGATTATGATTACCGTTTTTCGGGAAAGAATCAGTATATCTTCGATTATAGCCATCATTCTGGCTATTACGGGCATCTACTGTCTGGGCGTTCTCGGCAGCGAAGAATCATTTTTGCCGAACACCCACAAACTGGCGGGCGTAATTATCGTGCTGATTTCCGGCCTTGCCTGCGCCACTTTCATGGTAACTATCAACAAATCGAAATGCAGCAGATTCCATTCGCTGACCATTTCGTTCTGGATGCTTGTATTGAGCGCACTGTTTTTCCTTGTTATTTCCGCTGGTACTGGCACTCTACAGGTCGCTCCGAGCACGAAAGTTTTCTTCAATCTTGTTGCGCTGGCATTCGTGGCAACGGTACTTTCCAATTTCTTTCTGGTTTATTCAATCAAAGGTATTGGCTCCACTCTCTCCGCTATTTTAGGAGCACTTGAACCGGTTACGGGAGTTGTCAGCTGTGCCATCGTTTTCGGCGAAGCGATTACCACACCGATTGTTTTCGGTATCATCCTCATCCTTACCGCAGTGCTAATCGTAATTTTGCGCAAGAAATAAAGATTTCAACAAAATAAAACAAAGGGCAGTTCCCGACGGGAATTGCCCTTTCTGTTTGTATCGTATTTTCGTTTATTTCACCTCTTCGAAACCCTTGGTCATGTCGATGCGCAGACCTTCGTCAGCCAGAACGGTACGCGAAAATACCTCGCGTGCCTCGTTCAGCAGGATATTTTCGTCCTTGTAGCGGGAAGAATAGTGCCCGATAACCAGATTTCCGGCATGTGAAGCAACCGCGACCTCGGCTGCCTGATGTGCGGTGCTGTGAAAACGCTGTTTTGCGCTTTTCACAAACTCGTTGCCGTATGTCGCTTCGTGATACAGCCAGTCCGCACCCTCTATAACGGGAATTATCTTGCTTGCCGGCATAGTGTCGCTGCAGTAGGCGTATTTCAGAGATTTGTCCGGCGGAGTGGTCAGCACTTCGTTCGGAATAGTTACGCTGCCGTCCGCAGCGATATAGTCACCGCCCGCTTTCAAGATATTCATATAGCATATCGGCACGTTGTATTTGTCAATGGCAAAGCGGTTGATATGACGCAGTTTTTCTTTTTCTTCAAACAGAAATCCGACGGTAGGCACACGATGTTTCAACGGAATTGTGGTGACTTTCAGCGCGTCATCCTCATAGATCACGTCGCTGCCGTATTCTATTACGTTGAATTTCACTTCATAAGACATGTCACGGCAAAAATATTCACACATTTTGCCGAACATTTCAGCTCCGTCTTTAAAAGTGTGTACGGTCAGAGTACCGCCCTTGCCCTGCAGTCCGAGAGTGGACAGCAGTCCGGGAAGTCCGAAGCAGTGGTCTCCGTGAAGGTGCGAAATAAAGATATGGTTCAGACGGGTATATTTCAATCCCATTCGGACGAACATGGTCTGCGAACCTTCGCCGCAGTCTATCATAAACAGATTGTCGCGAAAGTCAAGTACCTGACAGGTCGGATTGTGTCTCGGTGTAGGTTTTGCAGAACCGCATCCCAATATATTCAGTTGAAACTGTGCCATATAAATTCCCGTAATCTTATTTCATTGCAAATATAATATTTTGAGCGGATTTTCTCCCAAACAAAACCGTCCGTTTTTATTCCGTACTTATTTGAATCGGTCTTGCATATATAAACTCGTTTTATTAATTTTGGAATAACTAACAGGAACATGATATGAAAAAAATACTGGTTACCGGTGCCGACGGGTTCATCGGTTCGCATCTGACAGAACTTCTACTTTCCGAGGGTTACGAAGTTCGTGCTTTAAGTGTTTATAATTCATTCAATTACTGGGGATGGCTGGACGACATCCGTCACCCGAACCTTGAGATTGTCTGCGGAGACGTACGCGATGCAAATTTCTGCCGCACTATTGTAACCGAATGCGATACCGTATTCCACCTTGCCGCCCTAATCGCGATTCCTTATAGCTATGTAGCGCCGGACGCATACGTGGACACCAACATAAAAGGTACGCTGAACATCTGCCAGGCTGCAAAAGATGCGGGCGTTGAACGCCTCATCATTACCTCCACCAGCGAAGTTTACGGTACTGCAAAATATGTTCCGATTGATGAAAAGCACCCGAAACAGCCGCAATCTCCGTATTCCGCATCAAAAATCGGAGCGGACGCCATTGCGTTGAGTTTCCACAATGCTTTCAATCTTCCGGTTGTCATCGCCCGTCCATTCAACACCTACGGTCCGAGACAGTCCGCACGCGCCATCATTCCGACAATCATCACCCAGATTGCCAACGGTGCAAAAGAAATAAAAGTCGGTGATTTGACTCCTACTCGCGATTTCAACTTCGTTAAAGACACTTGCCGCGGATTCCTTACACTGGCAAGGGCGAAAGCGAAAGATGTGGTCGGTCAGGAAATCAACATCGCTTCCAACTACGAAATTTCCATGAAAGAAACGCTTGAAACCATTGCAGAACTGATGCACAGCGACGTAAAATGGGTAACAGACCACCAGCGCCTGCGTCCTGCAAACAGCGAAGTGTTCCGTTTGTGGGGAAACAATACAAAAATCAAATCTTTGACAGACTGGAGTCCGAAATATTCGATTCGAGAAGGTCTTGCCGAAACCATCGAATGGTTCTCCAAACCTGAAAATCTTGCAAAATACAAATACAACATCTATAACCGCTAAACCATGACTGATACAGACACCAAACTTGTTCTTATCGGCGGAGGCGGACACTGCAAAACAGTTATCGACATTGCTGCGTCTTCCAACCGCGAAATTCTCGGGATTATCGACAGAGCCATCCCTGCCGGAACCAAAGTACTCGGCATACCCGTGCTCGGAAACGACGATATGATTCCGGAACTGGTGAAAAAGTACGGTCATGACATCGAATTCGTCGTCACTGTGGGCCAGCTGACCTCATCAGCCGTTCGCCGCAGACTGGCAGACAATGTCGAGAAAGCGGGCGGCCGTTTTGCATGGCCGATTATTGCAGAAACCGCCCACATCGGGCTGCATACCGCTATCGGGAACGGTACCGTTATCGGAAATAACACCGTCATCAATCCGGATGCCAAAATCGGCAAAAACTGCATTATCAACACCGGTGCAATCATCGAACACGACTGTACAATCGGTGATTTCGTACATGTTTCCACAGGAGCAATCATCAACGGTAAAGCATCCGTCGGCAGCGACTCTTTCATGGCAAGCAACACCACCGTGTTCAACTGCATTTCCATTACAGACCACGTTACAGTGGGTGCCGGAGGCGTTGTAACCAAAGATATTACCGAAAGCGGGACCTATTACGGAATACCTGCAAAACTAATTTCAAAATAAAAAACATGGCGGACAAAACAATAATTATCGCGGAAGCGGGAGTTAACCACAACGGGAATTTCGACCTTGCAGTCCAACTGATCAAGGCAGCTAAATACGCCGGTGCGGATTATGTAAAATTCCAGACTTTCGTTCCGGAACTTATTGTAAGTTCTTTCGCACCGAAAGCGGAATATCAGAAAGAAACTACCGGCAGAGACGAGTCCCAGCTGAACATGCTTCGCAGTCTCGCATTGCCGATGGGAGATTTCGCCCGTCTTAAAAATATATGCGAGGAGGTCGGCATCGGATTCATGAGCACTCCGTTCGACTTCAAATCCATTGAGGTTCTTGCCCCGCTGCACATGGATTACATCAAAATCCCGAGTGGCGAAATCACCAATCTCCCCTATCTGCGTAAAATTGCCGGAATGAATGCTCCGATAATCATGAGCACCGGCATGAGTAATATGGAAGAGATTGACTGCGCTCTGCATATCCTTGAAAAAGAAGGTGTAAGCCACAAAGATATCATTATTCTGCACTGCAACACGCAGTATCCGACTCCGTTCGAGGACGTCAACCTGAATGCGATGCACAGCATTGCCGAGCGCTTCGGCGTCTCCGTCGGCTACAGCGACCACACCAAAGGAATCGAAATTCCGATAGCGGCGGTGGCTATGGGTGCAAAAGTGATTGAAAAACATTTTACGCTGGACAGAACCATGGAAGGTCCTGATCACCGCGCCTCTCTTGAGCCGCAGGAACTGAAAGCGATGGTGGATGCCATCCGCAATGTGGAAAAGGCTGTCGGCAGCGCTGACAAACACGCCACTCCGTCGGAAAGCGCAAACAAAATCGTTGCAAGAAAAAGTATCGTCGCAGCTCGCCCGATTAAAAAGGGTGAAATGCTGACCGAAGACAATATTACCGTCAAACGCCCCGGCAGCGGTATCAGTCCGATGAAATGGGACTCCGTTATCGGCACTACAGCAGTTCGAGACTTCAGTTATGACGAGTTGATTGAATTGTAATTTAGACTATTTTTATATATGAAGACAGTCCGGCCGCGAGTTGCAGCCGGGCTGTTGTTTTATTCGGCGATAAAAGTTATTTTTGTAATTCAAACACTGACGGACATGCATAAAATTTGTATTGCAACAGGAACGAGAGCCGAATGGGGACTGCTTTCCCCTATCGCCAAAGCATTGAAAAACCGCGATGACGTGCAACTGCAAATCATCGCCACAAACATGCACCTGATGCCCAAATACGGAGAAACCTGGAAACAAATTGTTGCCGACGGTTTCGACATTGACTTTAAAGTGCCGATGCCGGAAGATACCGACACTCCGGGGAACACCGCCCGCGCCATGAGCATCTCTCTGGCGGGTTTTGCTGACGCTTTCGAGGCGCTGCATCCGGATATGCTGGTCATTTTGGGCGACCGTTACGAAATGCTTGCCGTGGCGAGCGCAGCGCTGATTTTCCGTATCCCGATTGTGCATATTGCCGGCGGGGAAATCTCCGAAGGCGCATACGACGACTCCATCCGCCATGCGATTACAAAAATGAGTCATCTGCATTTGACCGAAACCGAGGACTACCGCCGCAGAGTTATCCAACTCGGTGAAAATCCGGACACCGTTTTCAACACCGGCGCTATCGGAGTACACAACATTCTGAACCTTCCGCTGCTTTCACACGAGGAAATCGAGGCTGAAACCGGCGTAAAAATAAACGAAAATACCGTTCTTGTCACTTTCCATCCGGCCACGCTCGACAGCAAATCACCGGAAGTGCAGTGCCGCAACATGCTGGCTGCGCTGGAATCGCACAGGGAATGCAATTTTATCTTCACCTACCCGAACAACGACACCAACGGGGCGGTGATTATCCGTCTGATTGAGGAATTCAAAGCGAAAAATCCGGACCGCGTTGCGATTTTCCGTTCTCTCGGCCAAATCCGCTATTTCTCCGTGCTGAAATATGCGGGAGCGGTGGTCGGCAACTCTTCCAGCGGCATCATCGAAGTACCGTCTATCGGTATTCCAACGCTGAATATCGGCATCCGCCAGCAGGGACGCATCGCCGCGGCATCGGTTTTCCACTGCGGAGTTTCGGAAAGCGAAATCAAAGCGGGACTGGACAAAATCCTGTCTCCGGAGGTTCGCGAACTTGCCCGCAAAAAGAAGAATCCGTATTTCACTCCGAATACGCTTGAAAAGATGGTGGACATCATCTGCAACACCTCATTCGAAAAAATCAAACATTTCTACAATATAAAATTCAACGGCTGATGAAAGCACTGGTTATCATTCCGGCTCGCGGCGGGAGCAAAGGCATTCCGCACAAAAACATCAAACCGCTGGCGGGTATTCCGCTGATTGGTTATGCCATCAATACAGCCCGCGAGGTTGTGGACGACTGCGATATCTGCGTCAGTACCGACGACCCGGAGATTGCCGCTACAGCCGAACAATTAGGCGTAAAAGTTCCGTTTCTGCGTCCAGCAGAACTGGCGACCGATAAATCCGGCAGCCGCGAAGTGATGCTGCATGCGGTTAATTTTTTCAAAGACAATGGCATTGACTACGATACCATAATCCTGCTTCAGCCGACCTCTCCGTTCCGTACTTCGGAGGATGTGAAAGGTTGCCTGAATCTGTACAAAGATGGAGTCGATATGGTGGTCAGCGTAAAAGAAGCCTCCTGCAACCCATACTACAACTGTTTCGAAACCAACGCTGACGGATTTTTAAAAATTTCCAAGGGCAACGGACAGTATACCCGCCGTCAGGATGTTCCGAAAGCGTGGGAATACAACGGAGCGGTGTATATTATCAACGTAAAATCCCTTCAAGATATGCCGATGAGCAGTTTCCCGCACCGTTTGATGTATGAAATGCCGGCAAGCCGGAGCATCGACCTGGATACTCCGACCGACTGGATGGTTGCGGAAGCGTTAATGAACAGCAAATAACATGAACTACAGGATAAATTTCCCCGACAGAATTTCGGCAGTCATCACCCTGCCGGCATCCAAGAGCATCAGCAACCGTGCGCTGATAATCAACGCGTTGTCCAGATCGGAAAGTCAGATTGAAAACGTATCGAAATGCGACGACACCGATGCGATGCTTGCCGCACTTGCAAATACAGACGGCAACGTGAATATCGGTGCTGCAGGTACTGCCATGCGTTTTTTGACCGGATATTTTGCCATGCAGAACGGGAAAACCACCCTGCTTGACGGCAGCGAAAGAATGCGCCACCGTCCGGTAAAAATTCTGGTAGACGCGCTGCACAAATGCGGTGCTGAAATCGAATATTGCGGAGAAGAGGGTTTCCCGCCGCTGAAAATCAACGGCAAACTGCTCGAATCCCCATCAACACTTGAAATTCCGGGAAACGTAAGTTCCCAGTACATATCTTCCCTGCTGATGATTGCCCCGCTGATGAAAAACGGGCTGACAATCACTCTTACAAGCACAATGATGTCCGTTCCTTACATCGACATGACGCTGGCCATCATGCGCCGTTTCGGTGTCTGCGGCGCTCGGAAAGAGAATGTTATCACCATACCTCACGGAAATTATACCCCGATAAAATTCAGCGTGGAGAGCGACTGGAGCGGAGCGTCCTACTGGTATGAAATCGCCGCTTTGCTGCCGGAATCACAAATCACGCTGACCGGACTTGACAAAGAGAGCGTTCAGGGCGACAGTGCTGTAAGCCGTTATTTCGAGCAACTGGGCGTGATTACCGAATACAGTGACGGCAACGTAATTCTTCACGGCGGCAATCCGAAAACAGAATTTCTGGATATCTCGCTGATTGAGCAGCCGGATCTGGCGCAAACCGTTGTGGTAACCGCTGCAATGCTCGGCATTCCGTTTAAAATTGCGGGACTGGCAACACTGAAAATAAAAGAAGCCGACCGAATCGAAGCGCTGCGCAGCCAGCTGGCAAAATTCGGCTACAATATCACCGTTACTCCTGACTTTGCTTTGTGCTGGGACGGGACAAACGGAAATGCGAAAAAAAATATTTCGATTGACACTTTCGAAGATCACCGTATGGCGATGGCTTTTACTCCGGCAGCTGTAAAACATCCGGGAATCGTGATAAACAATGCCGGCGTGGTCAGCAAATCCTACCCCGATTTCTGGAAACATCTAGAAAGTTGCGGAGTAGCTCTCAATTGTGAATAATCAGAATATCAAACAAATAGAAAGCAGTGCCGTTGTCGGTACTGCTTTTTTTATTCAAACACAAGGCTGTCTCACGACAGCCTTAATGTGGTAAACCTTAAAAATCTAATCCTATGAAAAAACTGATTCAAAAGTAATATTATTGGGATTTCCTGCAAAATAATATGTTAAAATAAAAATTAAATTAACCGCCAAATTGTTAAATTAGTATGTATTTTTGCATTTTATAAGTGATTTAAAACAAAACCATACACTTTTTAACACATAAATTGTATCTACCCTTAAAACAAAAAATCTTGCGAAAAAGTTGAATCACATTTCCGATTTATAATATTTCACAAAGTCATTTAAATTTCTCCTAAAAATAATCATTCCGACAGTTACAAATACCTAATATTCACTAAAGGACGATGGTTTAATGACAAGACCTATACGTAACCGTGAATGGAACTTATTGTAGTCCAGAAGGTTTTCCCCGTAACCGTTGTAATATTGCAAAAAAAGGAACTGATTGTGATTTTTAAATAGGCGATAATTGAATTCCACGATAGTATTGTAATTCAAATTCCATCCTTTGCGCTTAGTCATAATAACCGAACAACCAAAACGATCGTTGGTTGATTTGAAAGAAACCCCCATCTGGTAAATACCGCAATAGTCCAGAATATCGCGGTTGTTTTCACCGTCAATAATCGGAATCCACACTTTGCCGAACACCATGAAACTCGGGTCGATAAACACACTGCCGCCAAGTGTGATACGATTCCAGCTTCGGGATTCGAGACCGTCCCGACCATTAGATTCGTGTTCTATCAGCAAAATACCTTTACCGATAAGTCTGTCTTTAACAAAAAATAATTTACCGAGACCGATACCAGGGTTGAAGTTAAAATCTCTCATCGGAAGAGATTCTTCAAACACGTTCCACATACATTTCTGGGTATACATCAAAAACAGATAGGTATTGAACGGCAGTGTGCTCTTGGTCAACCGCTGGGAAATACTAATCTGGAATTTTACATCGGAATTGGTTTTTGTGGGTTTTCCTCCGATTGTAGTACCAGCTATAAAATAATTGTCTTTGTAAAGCGTGAAATACGGTCCCTTGTCAAACCCTCGCAAAATACTGTCTTTCGAAAATTTCTGATCTTTGAACGGCACAATTTGTGCTCTTCCCTGCAAAGCAGAGACGAACACGAGCAACAGCGGAAGTATTCTTCTTATCAATTCAAACAATCTCACACGTTTCACATCAAAAGACTTTAAAACTATTCTATTGTTTTTACAATTAGATCTTTATTTTATCCGGATACAAAATTAACTAAAAAATCAACTCGTTTCGTTTTTTATATATTTATATTTTTCTTTATTATCATTCATTTTGAGGGTTACTCAAGATAATGTAACTTTGCATACACAAATACCTGTACAAAAGTAAAAAAGAGATTTTATGTCCAAAAATATTTACAGCATATTCCTCTCAGTTCTTTCGGTTTTTATGTTCTGTTCCTGCGGTTCCGAAAACTTCAGAATTTCAGGCGATTTCAAAGATTTCGGGACTCAAAATATGCGTATCATATATGTCGTTGGTAATAATGCAAATATCCTCTCCATGCCGGTGGTTGACGGAAAATTCGACTACACCGGAAAAACTGAGGAAATGACGATTGTCGAACTGTATAATCGCCACATGGAACTGCTGACACGCGTTGCCGTTGAAAACGGTGACGAAATCAAAATCTCGGGCAGCATCAAAGAACCGTACAAAATGAAAGTTTCAGGTTCTTCCGTCAACGAGGATTGGTTTGACTGGCAAAACGATCATGCGGACATTCTGGCCGCAAACGACCGCCATGCTATCGAAACAGCGATTGAAAAATATGCAAAAACCAACAAAAGAGACCTGCTTTCAGGGTTGCTAATAACCTGTACATACATCAATTCAAAGAATCACGCCAAAGCGGAGGTACTGCTTGAATCACTGAACGAATCCGCAAAACCGGAATTCATCAGAAACAGAATCAATATCGTTGGCGAAGCGGAAAATCAGATTTCAGACAAAACCGCTGCGACTTTCTCCCTGTACTGCTCAAAGGACACCATTGCCCGATTCAATCCTGCAAACAGCAAAGCTTCTTTGATATACTTCTGGTCTGAAAACAATGCTGAAAGGGCAAAAATTGTCAAAGAACTGAAATCTCTGACTAAAAAATATCCGTCCAAAAACGACTTTAAAATCTCGGACATCACTTTTGAAACCGACACAGCCGTTTGGAAACGTGCAGTACGCACCGATTCAGTAAAATGGCAGCAATTCTGGGGTGTAGGCGGTAAAATGAATGCAACTGTAAAAGGGTTGCAGGTGGAAAACGCCCCGTATTTCATTGTGACAGACTCCAAAGGCAACATAACCTACCGTGGCGAATCTTTCGAAAAGGCGAAAGATTCTGTAGAATCAAAGATAAAAAAAGAATCGAAAAAATTACAACTCAGCAAAAAATAAGGTTTCGGCGTTCCCGAAACCTTATTTTTTTTGCTCATTGCAACCTTTCCGTTTGTATTTTTGTTCAAAAAATGTAACTTTGTAACTAAAAATACCTGTTAAACAAAAGGGAATAATTACAAGAAAAATTTACGAACCTTAAAACACGAATCATGCTGGTTAAAACTTACGGAGCAGCGATGTACGGCATAGACGCAATCGTAGTGACTATTGAGGTCCTTATCGACAAAGGGGTTGGTATTTCCATTGTCGGTCTTCCCGATGCTGCGGTAAAAGAAAGCTATGAACGTATCCGTTCAGCTGTCAAGGAAAGCGGCTATGACTTTCCTCGCCGTCAGGTGGTCGTAAATCTAGCTCCGGCAGATATCAAAAAAGAAGGTGCAGCCTATGATTTACCGCTTGCGGTAAGCATTCTTGCTGCTGACGAGAAGATTGCCAGCGAACCGTTGTCTCAATACATGATTATGGGTGAATTGTCGCTCGATGGCAGCGTAAGACCGATTAAAGGCGTTCTGCCTATGGCCATCAAAGCACGCGAGCAGGGTTTTAAGGGGTTGATTGTTCCGAGTGCCAACGTACGCGAAGCTGCGGTGGTAAACAATCTTGACGTTTACGGTGTTGACCACATACTGCAGGTCATCAACTTTTTCAACGCTGTTGCGCCGCTGGACCCGACCGTTATCAATACCCGCGAAGAGTTTGCAAAAGCGACCGCGAATTTTGACTGCGATTTCTCCGAGGTTAAAGGACAGGAAAATGTAAAACGCGCACTTGAAGTTGCCTGTGCAGGCGGCCACAACATATTGATGGTCGGCAGTCCGGGAGCGGGAAAATCCATGATGGCAAAACGGCTGCCGTCTATACTTCCACCGTTAAGTCTTCAGGAGGCACTTGAAACCACAAAGATTCACTCGGTTGCGGGAAAACTGAAATCCGGCTCCATGCTGATGACTCAGCGGCCGTTCCGTTCTCCGCACCACACCATATCTCCCGTTGCCCTTGTCGGCGGCGGAACAAACCCGTCTCCGGGCGAAATCAGTCTGGCACACAACGGTATTCTGTACCTTGACGAGCTGCCCGAATTCGGAAGACAGGTGCTGGAAGTGATGCGCCAGCCGCTGGAAGACCGGCATATCACCGTTTCCAGAGCGAAATATTCCATCGATTACCCGGCATCGTTTATGCTCGTTGCGAGTATGAACCCTTGTCCGTGCGGTTATCACGGGCATCCGACACGCGAATGTACCTGTACCGAAGCGATGGTGCAGAAGTATCTGAGCCGTATTTCGGGACCGTTGATGGACAGAATCGACCTGCAGATTGAAATAGATCCGGTGCCGTTTGACGACATGTCGTCCGACCGTCCTGCCGAAAGTAGTGCAGACATCCGCGAACGTGTGGTCAGCGCACGCAGAATCCAGCAGGAACGATTCAAGGACGAACCGGGAGTGCATTGCAACGCACAGATGAATACACGCCTCATCAAGAAATTTGCGCAGCCCGATGCAGAAGGTCTGGCAAAACTGAAAGAAGCGATGGAGCGCATGAGCATGTCTGCCCGTGCCTATGACCGTATTCTGAAAGTGGCGCGCACTATTGCCGACCTCGATTTCAGCGAAAATATCAAACTTGAACATATTCAGGAAGCCGTCAGCTACCGCAATCTGGACCGGGCCGACTGGGGACTGTAAAACGAACAAACAAAAATTACTAATATACAATGAACACGATTGAGTTAAATAAAATTTTTACTCTTAAGAATTTACTGATAATGCTTAAGGAGTACTCCATCATGATGCTGGCGATGTTCCTTTATGCATTCGGTTGGATTGCCTGCGTACTTCCTGCTCACTGTACCAGCGGTGGCGCCGGCGGTTTTGCACTGGTAGCGGTTGAAGCGGTAAGACTTATCGGATTTGACGTCCAAATTGGTACTATGGTATTCATTATCAACGGTATTCTGATGATTATCGGCGGATTTATAGTCGGATGGAATTTCGGTCCGAAAACCATCTTCTGCGTGGCAATGATCGGTCTCGGCATGAACTTCTGGCAGTGGCTGCTGTTCGATTCCG
>SAMEA104404097__coassemble_1938_pt1 | contig 15487 bp, 3 predicted proteins | sample SAMEA104404097__metabat2_high_PE_098 | metagenome-assembled genome bin SAMEA104404097 (sample SAMEA104404097) | Balaenoptera acutorostrata | reverse complement strand
CGATTGTGGATTTTACTTTCGAGATTTCCAGCAGCTGGTTAATCAGTTCCAGCAGTCCGTTGCCCTGGCGGACAATCATCTTGCCGGCAGTCTGAATATCTTCTTTGCCCGACATTTCACCTGCTTTCAACCTTTCGCCGAGACCGATAACAACGGTTAGCGGAGTTCTGAATTCGTGGGTGATGTTGGTAAAGAAAGAGGAGCGGATCTGCTCAAGCTGGTGCATGGAAATCTGTTTTTTCTTTCTCATCTGCAATGAGTAGTACAGCAACGCGATGGCGATAGCACCGAGCAGAACGATAAAAAACGATGTTATTGAAATCAGCGTTTTGTATTTCTTTTCCTGCAGATAGTTTTCGTGAATATCGTCGATTTCATGCTGACGGCGGTCGTATTCATAGCGTACGCGCTCGTTCTGCATCTGTGTGACATTCTTTTCGCTTGCCACTTTCTGGGAATATTCCTCGCTGAGGATAAATGCGTCCAAAGCCTGTTTGTAATTCCCTTTTTTGCGGTAAATCTGATAGTAGCAGTTGTTGATTTCGGCAAGATGTTCCAGAGAATTGGCCTCTTTCGCCACTTTCTCAGCCTTTGCCAGATATGCGGATGCGGTTGCGTAGTTCTGCTGTTTGATATAAACATTCACCAATGCCAGACAGGAAGCCAGCCAGTGCCATTTGTCCACCTTTTCTTCCATGATGGTGTAGGCTTTTTTGTATTCCTCCACGGCTTTGTTCATATTGCCTTCCAGTTCATACAAATGCCCGAAATAGGTGTGGCACAGGGAAATACCTACGTAGGATTTCGCCTGTTCGTTCATTTCCATGGAACGCTTGTAGTAATACCAGGCGGAGTCCAGCTGGTTTTTGGTTTCGAAAAGAGAACCGATATTGGCATAGTTGATAGCCTGTCCGACTGCGCTTTTCAGTTCACGTTCGCCTTTCAGTGCTTCGCGGAAAACAGAGTCCGCAGTAACGATGTCGTTAAGAGTCAGACTGATATTTCCGATACCGTTCAGAGAAACCACTCTGTTTTTGCGGGCATTGTAGCTCTCTTTGTCGCTGAAATCCATACACATCTTTAACGCGCGGAAATGGAAAACTGCCGCGTCGTTCAGAATACCCATACGGCGGTAGTTGGTTCCGATATTGTTCAAAGACTGTATGATTTCGATAGTGTCGCCGATTTCTTTGGCAAGTGCAGCTCCTTCGGTATGTGCTGTGATTGCGTCGGTAAACCGGTTCTTTTTGCGGTATTCCTTGCCTAATTTCTTGAGTGCCAGGATTTCACCCTCACGGTTTCCTTCTTTCTTGTACTGATTGCGCAGGGCGGTGATTTTTTCAAGCCCTTTTGTCTTTTTTACAACACTGTCCGCCTGCTCTTTTTTATCTGTAGAGAAGGTGTACGGCGAATTGTTCCCGCAGGATGTGAGTGATGAAAATATGCTGAATACGGTGATAACCGTAAAGATTCCGGATGCTAAATATTTTAGTTTTTTCATGTTTTCGGTAATGTTTTATGCCGGCGCCAGTTGCTGGCAATACCTCGTTTTTATGTAATTATAAATTAAAGTTTGTTATGATTTCTCAATAACTCTGTCACAAATTTATTCAAATAAATTGATTAAAAAAAACTTTTGTCCGGAAAATATTTTCCAAAATGATAAATTTCGGTTTTATCATCGGAAAATGCTGATATACAATATTTTGCAAATATAAAATGTCCGTAAATGATAAATCGGCAATTTAAAAAAATACATCAATGATAAAATATTGTACACTGATGATAATCCCGTCCACGAAAGTGTTAACTAATTTTACATTGAAAAATAATTTAAAATTACATGAAAAAGACTGAAGACAATAACGGCTATTCTTATGAAGAACTCAAGACGAGTATCGACGACCAGTTGCGCCGGATTGAGCAATGTGAGATTAACGAGGGATTTAATGTCTCCGAACCTGAACCGGAGAAAAAAAAAGAATCTTTCTTCAGTCGTATTCTGAAGTTTTTCAAAGGGAAATAAAATTACAAAAATATTTAACCGAAAATTTAAAGAGTATGAAAAGAAATTTGTTAGCAATCTGTATTTGCATTCTGTCCGTATTGGGAATCACGGCACAGAATCCGAGTTTGAGCGGATGGCAGCTTGACTATCAAGGTTCACATGAGGAAACCAATGTGTTTTTTGATGTGCAGTCTATCATCGGAGAGGGTGAAACTCCTGAAACAAGGAGTTTGTTTTCCGATAAGGGATTTGAACTTGCTGCATTCATAGACGGTGAGCTTCGCGGTTTGTATTACACAGCCAAAACCGGCGACTCCAATGTAAATGTTATTCGTGTCAAGGGTAAATCAGGAACTGATGACAACAAAAAAATCGTGATGAAAATCTGTGATTACAGCACAGGTTTGATTTATGAAATGACACAGATGAGAACCCAGAATGTTGTTTGGGTGAATGACGAGACAACTATCGGAACCAATCAGGCACCGGTAGTGTATGCAATCCGCCAGTTGTCCGCAAATGACGTTCGCGTAAACTGGAAACCTGACGTATATTACGGTTACAAGGAAGGTGAATCTTTCAACATTCCCGAAAATCTGGATATTCAACTCGGGTCACCGGCAGCAGCTCCGAATCCTAAATTCAAAATGCCGGAAAACAAATTCAAATGGGAAGCAACTCCTGCAGAATATGCAGATCACTGCCGTATTTCAGGCGATACATTCACTGCCGTTACAGCTATTGTTGACGGTATGATCGGTTTGAAATGGACCTTCGGAACACTGACAGGTGAATTGGAACAGAATATTTCCATTCTTCCGGCGGACGTTCATCCGACTGCAATTACCGTTCCGGAAACCATGACAGTAGGCAAAGGTGAGAACTTCACTATTTTCCCGATAGATTTCATTCCGGAAAATACAACCAACCAGGCTGTAAGATATATTACCAAAGATCCGGGTATCGTCAATGTCGTTGAAACCGACAACGGTCCGATGCTTCAGGCTGTAGCTCCGGGTATGTGTCCGGTTCAGGTGCTTGCAGTCGACCAGACCAACGGCGTGATTATGGACGAATGTATGGTTACAGTCGTTTCTTATGTTACAAATATTACACTGAACACTGAAGTCGTTCAAATAGTCAAGGGCGAAACCGCTACTGTCCAATATACTCTTACACCGGCAGACGCTTCCGACAAGACTGTCAGCTACGAGCTGGGCCGAAACGAACAGGGGGCAGTAGAATTTGTTTCTGTTGATCCTGAAACCCAAACTCTGGTATTCAAAGGAGTCAAGGACGGCAGTGCATTCCTTATTGTAAAACCGAACGGCGTGCGTCAGCCTGCAGATGAAAGCATTCAGGCTTCTGCAATAATGCGTGTTGAAACTCCGGTAACTGCAATCAACGGTCCTGAAAAAATATTTATGGAAATCGGTGAATCGTTTATACTTGAAGACAAATTTACCGTTGAACCCGCAGATGCAACCAATCCGTATCTGGATGTAAAATATGAGGTCGAAAATATCGTTACAAATACCGAGGTGGAACTCGGCCATAAAATTGAAGCTGTAGGAAACGGTACCACAGCATTTGTTGTATCGTCTATAGACTATCCTGAAGTCGAATGTATTTCTGAAATTACTGTCGGTATCAAAGCCCAGCGCATTATTGTAGATGAAATCAACGGCGCGAAGCTGATATACGACCGAACCCAGAGACAGAAACTTCTGGTAAATCCGGGACGTCAGTTTACAATTACAGCATCCGTCATGCCGGCAGAAGCAACCATGAAAGATTTGGCATGGGAAATTTGTGACGTTACAGGCAAGGTTCAGGCAGGTGGTGAATATATCAAGATGGTATCGGAAGTTGCAGACCCGCAAAATCCGAACAAACATACCGCTACATTCCAGGTGGTAGCGGATCCGAAACAGGAATATTCTTTGACAATCAGTCATCCGCAGGTTGAAACTCCGGAAAAATTCTACTTTGAATATTATACTCCGGCAACAGAGTTGTCCGCACCGGAAAAAATGAGAATTGAGCTTGGACAGAGAGTATTGTTGAAAGATTTCATCAAGATTATTCCGGACAATGCTACATATAAAGATATATATTTCGAGTTGGGCGATCAGTCTATTCTGGCCGGTGGCGAACTTGAAAACCTTGACTTGTATATTGAAGGTGAAGAAATCGGTACAGAGACCGTAACATTCTCCTCCGAGATGGATCCGGATGTGACTGCAAATGTAACATTCGATGTTGTCAAATCTCCGAAAAATATTGAAATTACCAAGGTTGACGGAGTTGCTCCTCAAGTTGTCGACGGAGTCAAGACTTTGACAGTCGGTGAAGGCGACCAGTTTACCGTCAAAGCTGCCGTTACTCCGTGGGATGCATTCGACACCACCGTCCAATGGTCTGTTGTCGATGCCAATGACAGAGTATTCGATGCTGCCGGAGAATTTGTCAAACTGGTTTCTTCAAGACAGTCACCGGAATCTTCCGAATATGAGGCCGTGTTCAAGATTGTAAAAGCTCCGTCAGCAACAGGTTTGAGAATCAAAGCATACAACCCGACACTGGACAAAGCCGATTATCTTGCTCTTGATATCGAAGTTTCGGTAACAGACTTGCAATTGTCTCAGAATCAGGTTACAGCATGGGTAGGTCAGAATTTTGACATTACCGTAACAATCCTTCCGGAAGACGCAGTCAACAAGGATTATGTACTTGAGTTTTCTGCAGGAAACATATTAAGTCATACAATAGAAGGCAACGTGATTCATTTCACTGCAGCTGCAAAGGGTTTTGTTGACGTGTTTGTCTCATCAGTTGCCAACCCGGATGTCGTCGAATTATTGGAAGTACAGGTGAAGCAGCCGGTAGAATCAATTTCATTTAACCTCAATGCATTGCAATTGTGGTACGGCTCTCCGGGTACAGAGGAACTTCCGGTTCCGAAATTCACTCCGGAAAATGCTGATTTCGATCCTGCCAAATTAACTTATACATTCAGCAACGGTACTGCGACAGCAGTTCCGTCAACCTGGGAACTTGCAAGTATTCAGGAACTTCCGGACGGTAAAGTAATTGTTCCGAATGCAATTTTTGAAGGTGGTGCTCTTATTGCAAAATACGATATCAGCGACCAGAATATGAAAGATCCTGAATTGACAGCAACCGTAACCGTAAATTCAAAAGAATTTGTTGATTTTACCGGCGGATGGGGATGGTATTCATTCATTACCGGTCCGATGGACGTAAGATTCATGAAATATGCTCTGGAAGTGAGAAGCCAGACACAGTTGTTGTATCAGGACCCTGCTGTCGGATTCTTCGGGGATTTGACCACACTTGAAGCCGGTCAGGCATACAAGATGAAATTCATGGATATGTACAATGACCGTATTTATGACGGAACAATGCCGGCAGACGGCTCCGTTGCTCCTTATGCATTGAAGAAAGGCTGGAACTGGGTTGGTTATCCTTATGAATACGCTTATAATCCGATGGACGTATTCCCGGTTGACATGTTGTCCGAAGGTGATGTCATCCTTTCCAAAAATGACGGTATGCTTGCAGTGAAAGGCAAAGTATTGAGCGGTAACATGCGTGAAATGAAACCTCACCAGGGTTACATGGTATTGCACCGCGGCGAACCGGTCAGCATGACATGGCCGAACAGATATACACTGGAACAGAATCTTCCGACTCCGGACCAGACTAAAGCTGTTTCCGTAGAAGAATCCGTATGGCAATATGACGCAAGCCGTTTCATGAACACCATGGGTATCATCGGCAAGATTCAAACTGATGCCGAAATCGTTGAATCAGACTATACAATCGGTGCATTTGTCGGTGACGAATGCCGTGGTGAAGGTACTGTTGTAGACGGTATCGCATACATTACTGTCGGTGCAAAAGGCGGTGAAGAAGTTTCATTCAGACTTTACAACAAATTCACTCAGGAATACAGTGAAGTTGAAACCGTATTGCCGTTCAGCACACTTGCCGGAACTCTTGACGCTCCGGTAGCATTGAAGAGCAGAATCCATATTTCAGGTGTTGACGATATTACAGAAGGCAGTCTGTCCATTTATGTAGAAGGTGAAAATCTTTACATCAACGGATATGAAGGCGTTGCAACTGTCGTAACACTCGGCGGCCAGGTGGTAACATCTACCAATGAAAATGTAATTTCAATTGCAGACCTTTCATCCGGTGTTTATGTCGTGGTTATCGATACTCCGGAAGGAAGAATAACAAAGAAGTTTATCAAATAGATTTCTTATAAAAACAAAGACTAACAGCTGAAGGATGGCTCCTTCCGTTAGAAGTGTCGGAAGGAGCTGCCGTTCAGTTAAAACAAAAAGAGCAAATCTTAAAAATCGAGTTGTCATGAAAAGAATATATACGGCGGTATTATTGCTTGTGATACTTTGCGTTTCGGGTAATGCGCAGAATATCGCGGAAATTGCCAAAAGCGACCCGTTGTTGATTACCGGTGCGATAGGTACCCAGAACACCTATTACTATTCATCTTCCGGTAACGGTTATTCATCTCCGTTAAACAATTCCATCTATGCGAATTTGAATATTTCGGTTTACGGGATAAATATGCCTTTTTCATTCTTCTACAGCAACAACAACACTTCATTCAGTTACCCGCATTTCTCATTCAACATCAGCCCGTCATACAAGGACTGGACCCTACATCTGGGTACACGTTCAATGGCGTTTTCAAACTACATCTATAATATCCCTTTTACAGGTGCCGGCCTGGAATTCAATAACGGCAAACTGCGTTTCGGCGCATTCTACGGACGACTTCAGAAGTCCATCAACGACGATCCGACAGACCCTGCGGCAAGAAAACCGCAATATTCCCGCTACGGATGGGGTGTGAAACTCGGATACGGAAACTCACGAAACTTTATCGACTTGTACTTCTTCAGAGCGAAGGACCGCATGGGTTCCATCGACGAACGCTGGTACAATGTGGTACAGCCGCAGGACAACCTCGCAATCGGTTTGAAGGGCAGGGTTTCCATCAAAAACTATTTCTCGTTTTCTTTAAACGCAGCAACATCCATATTTTCAAAAGATACAAGATCATCCCGTCTTGAGGTGGAACGCCTGAACAACTGGGACAAAGTCTTCACTCCGCGCTACAGTTCTCTGTACCGTTTTGCGGGTGACGCAAGTTTGAACTTCGGATACAGAAATTTCCACGCCATGGTGACATATAAAATGGTTCAGCCGGATTATATGACCCTTGGCTCAAATTATATAAGTGACAACATACAGTCTGTGGGCGCGTCAGTCGGCGCCGGACTTTTCCGCGGAAAAGTGAATCTGGGCGGAAACTTCTCATGGCAGGAAGACAACCTGAGCAACAGACAGCTGTACACTACAAAAGGTTTCGTTTATTCCGCAAACGCCAATCTGAATCTGTCAGACAGTTTCAATGCCGTACTTTCATATAACGGTTATCGCCAGCTGCAGTCCGACGGTACAGCGGAAGTTAACGATACCACAAGAGTCAACCGTACCATGCACAGTGTGACTGCTGCTCCGAACTATACCATCAGCCGGACCAACTTCACACACATGTTCGGTGCATCATACAGTTTCAATATGAACAAAGACCTTAATCCGTTCAATCAGGGTCAGGGCGATATCACCACCCATGCGTTCGGATTGAACTATACGCTCGGCGCTACGAATATTGCTACCGATTTCAACTTCGGTTACAACCGCCAGCAGTCCAAAGGCGAAGAATCCAACTTTACAACAGACATGTTCTCTTTCGGAGCATCAAGGGCATTCCTGAAAGACAAAAATCTGAATCTGAGCGCCAATTTGTCATTGAGCTGCAACAAAATCGACACACAGCGCACCATCTCGTTCGGTGCAAGCATCAATGCCGGATATACGCTGAAAAAAGTGCATCTTTTCAGCCTTTCAACAAGCATCAACAAATTCAACGACTATTATATAGCAGAAGATTTGTCCTATAACGGATTTGATTTTCAGGTAAGTTTGAATTACTCCTATTCGTTCACTTTGTGGCACATCAAGCGTAAAGCGGACAAGGAAAAAACTGAAAACAAAGAAAAGAAATCCGGTAAATAACAATTTGATAAAAAAAGAAAAAATATACGCGTTATGAAAAGGTTACAGTCACAAATTCTAAGCATCTGTTTAGTGCTGATGGGCATCATCTCCGCATCAGCTCAGGAGGTTATGGTAACCGTGCAACCTGTAATGAATCCGCTGCCACCGCAGGTACTTCCTTATGTGGATGACTCGGGACGGTTCTTCAGCATTACATTGTCCAACCCGACCGATGAGGCGATTCCAATCTATCTCGGTCTTCAGGTAGAGCAGATTCTTCCGCAGGATTTTGCATTGAACACACCGATTGACCGGCAGCCGAGCAAACCGTTCGTGCTTCGTCCGCAATCAACCGTAACACTTGGTCGAAATGAACTGAAAATCCTTTTCAGGGAGATGAGTCTGAATGATATTTCTCTGACCGGAGGAGCTTTGTCGGATTTCACCAACGGAGTCATCGGTTTGATGCCGGAGGGCAAATTCAAAGGCTTTGTCACCGCTTACAAGTGGGACCCTGCCAATATCCATCCTCAGGCTGTCAGCAATCCTGCCATGGGTTTCTGTTATTTCGACATCTGCTATAAAGCTCCGGCACCGCAAATCACTTATCCGGCAGCGGGTATAGCACAGTCTTTTGGATCCGGAGACTGGGTTACAATTGAGGGTACAGCAAAATACGAATCTGAATTCGGAGATGCTGCAATCGTTGATTTTACCAAACCGGTAATGTTCCAGTGGCTGCCTTCACGCACATCCTGCGGTACTACAGCCAACAGCCAGGTGAATTATACGCTTGAATTCTACCATCTGCAGCCGGGTATCGCTTTGAGTGATGTGGTGAATTATGGTAAATTGGTATACAAAGTGCCGAATCTGATATCTTCAGGTTATTTGTATAACCAGCCGCAGACTACCCGCAAGATGACGTTTGCTGACGGGGAATATTATGCCATGCGCGTTATCGCTTCTACAAAAAACAAAGATTCATCCAAACCGGAATTCATGTATATTGCCAACGACGGTATCAGTCCGTTCCGCGTATTCCGTGTAGGAGAACCTGCAAAAAAAGAAGAAGAAAAGAAAGAAGAAGAGAAGAAGACATTGCTGGATTCCGCTCTTGTTATGACCGTTCCGAAACTGGAACGCAAGGGTTTGCAGGATAATATTTATTATAATATTATTAATGAAGGTTCCAATCTGGAATTCGAATGGGAAAGTCCGAAACATGTATCAGGGGATACTTTGATCACAGATACTCTACATTTTACATATAAAGCAGGTTTGTACAGAATTACAACCAATATTGTGGATGTGGATTCACTGTTGGAAACCGAACCTTTATACAGTAAAGAGCTGGATAACCGGAAACTGACACTTAAATGGGACGACGATCTGAAGAAGCACATGAATATCGGTGAACAGTATATGTTTATCGTCGAGCCGAAGGCCAAATACGCCAAAGGTGAAATTGCAGATTCACTTTCATTTACAGGACGTTTGCAAAATGCCTACCGGTTTACATATCCGGTGGATTATTCCCAGGTTGACGACTGTTTCCCGGGATTTGTCGTTGCAAACCAGTTCAGAAAGAAATTTACCGATGAAGAGTTGAAGAACGGATTCGATATCACTATCGGAGCGTTTGACATGCATGTGTTGCGGGCATCCGTAAATAAAAATTACAAGGGAACCGCCAAGAAAGACGACAAGAAGAAGGAAGAGAAGAAAGAGGAGAAAAAGAAAGAAAACAAAGAAGAAGAAACAATATACCATCAGGGAAAACCTGACCACAGCAAAGACAAATATCCGGGCAAGGACGCAAGACCTTCCATGAAGGACGAGCCGGCCAAGAAGGCTTCGACAGACGGAGCTGCAGAAAACGCTGACGGCGAAAAGAAAAAAGAAAAGGAAGAAGACCCTGCAGCCGACAATCTGGCTTACAAGGGTGAAGGTTACATTATCTGGAGACCTTACGGAAAAGATATCAAGATTGCCGTTGAATTCGACTCTCTGGTTATCAATACCGAAAACGAGGTTATCAAAGGTATGGCCCGTTCAAAGAAACTTCCGGTTGACTTCGTTCCGTACGATATGTTGAACCACTTGATGAATAAATGGGAATTGAACTCCTATTTCGGAAACAAAAAGTTCAGCCAGAACGAATTTAGTGAACAGATGGAATATTTGAAGTCCAAAGACGACTTCGCAGAATATTACAGATACTGTCATGAAGGTATGGGTTACGCCAACACCATGCTTCAGTTGATAGACGGCGGCGTGGACGCGGACATGGGAGCACAGGGCATTACATTGCCGCTCGGCATGCCGACAGCGTCTGTTCCGTCTTTGCCTCTGGATATTTCACTGGTAAATATGCGATTCTCTCCGACAACCGCGAGCCTTGACCTTCTGGCAATGTTCAAGATGCCGGAAAGCGATCATACAGATATGGAAGTGCTTGCATTTGCAGCACCGGGTTTGTGTATTACTCCGGAATCCGCATGGGCTGAGTCCGGTCAGTGCGGTCTGTTGTTTGACATGACACTGAAAGATCCGGATACCGGTTACAAGTGCAATTTCAAGGCTCCGACCAACATGAAAGATATCAATGACGGTACATTCGTATCCTGGGAAAACGGAAAATTCGACTTCCTGACCATTGATATGGAAATGAATATTCCGGGACTTATTCCTGTGGATGCTTCGGGCAAAAGAATTGCCGGACAGAAAGGTGCTACATTCGGAGTCAAGGCGAAAATTGCCGACTGGGACGACTGGACAGCACAGGTGGATATGAGCCCGTTTGAAGTGGAAGAAGCTCCGGGTTACATCTTTACCCCGACTGGAACAAAAGCCGGTATTCTGTATGACCACTCCAAGAATTTCAATGTAAACGGAATGACATTCCCTGCTCAATACGACTGGAGCAAGTGGGGATTGAGCAAGGAAGATTTGAAATCTCCGAAGAGCATAAATGCATGGCAGGGATTCTATCTTGAAGAGTTGAGTGTCATCTTCCCGGAAATTATGGACCTTGATACAAAGGAAATTTTCAACGGCAGGGAAGAGGAAGAAGCTCAGGCTGCGACAGATACATCCAAGGATGCTGCAAAGGATGCTGCAAAGGGCGCTGCGAAAGATGCTTCCAAGGACGCTGCCAAGACAGACGGCAAGGAAGGTGCAGATCCGAAGAAGGAGGAAGACAAACTTGATCCGACAAAATGCATTTCCGCAGGGGTTAAAGGGTTGATGATAGACAGGAGCGGTGTCTCTCTGGGATTGGGATTCAACAATATTGTTGATTTCAAGGGCTATTTGACATCATTCCGACTGACTATCTCCGAACTTTACCTGAATATTGTACAAAACAATTTCAACAACTCCGGGTTCAAGGGTGAAATCACCGTTCCGCTGTTGTCCGAGACATTCAGTTATGATGCTAGGATGGAATATATCGACAAGGGACAAAGCAAGGAAAAGAGTCTGCATTATGCGTTCAACTGTGTCCCGAAGGATGATATAAAACTTGACTTCCTGCTGGCTGAATTGTCCGTCGACAATGCCGGTACCTATTTCAAAGTGGACAAATTCAAGGATGAGGATGCCAATATAGAATTTATTACATCCGGAACCGTGACAATTGCCGGTGCGGACAAAGTTTCATTCAAATTGCCGGGTATCCGTTTCGCCGGTATGCGTGTTGCCAACAGTTCATACAACGCCAAGGATGAAAACCGGTTCTCCGTAGCTTATTCAAAAGCAATCAAGAAATCGAAGGAAGCAGCACAGAAGGGCGGCAAGGATGAATATGCCGACGTCAAGAAGGTCGATGACTTTGTAAAAGCAACTGATGATGCAATAGTCAGAAATGAACTGAAAAACGGTGCGGGAACAATGTTCTTCAGTTTGGGTAACTGGAGTTTCTCTTCTCCGGAAAAGAAATTCTGGAATTTGCCGCTGACTTTGAAAAATATAGATTTGACCAGCAAGAACGACAGTGTATTCGGTCTGAAACTTGAAGGCGGCATCAAGATGCTCGGCAACAAGAAAAACGGTATCGGTGCTATTGCCGGAATTACAATCTGGTCTGATGTTGACTGGGATGAATTTGAAGCAGATTATCTGGAAACCAAGTTCAACAGTCTTGAATTGAGCGGAGCATTCGGCGGTGTTGTATCCGTAACCGGAAAGCTGGAACTGGTCGATGAAGAAAAAGAATCCGGATGGGGCGGTAAGTTGGCTATTGATGTCAAGGAATTGTTCAAGATTGAAGTTCAGGGAAAATATATGAAGTTCACCAAAACCGATGCGGAATTCAAGAAAGACAACGAGGACGAAAAGAACGATTCCACTTTCAACGCCGGTTTCTTTTACGGTAGTGTCGGAGGTTTTCCGGCTATTGGTCCGGTTACATTGAAGGGAATCAGCGGCGGTTACTATTTCAATTACGGTTTGAAAGACGGCGGCGGATATGATGATCCGAAACAATTTAAAGAAGCATTGTTAAATCCGGTTCGCAAGTACAAGTGTTATGGCGGAGCATTCGGATTGGGAATTAGTGTCGGCCCCGATAAATTCATGAACGGAGACATGAATCTTGTTACCATGATCGATATGGACAAGAACCGTGTCGCAGATTTCCACTTGCAGGGTAATATCCATGCTTTGTGTGCATCCAAGGATGCTGACAGCGGATTGATTAATGCACAGGCAGATATCATATACTCCAACAAGGTAGATAACGAAAACGAAGAAAATAATGAAAAGAGATTCAAAATAAGTATAACCGTTGATGGAGAAGCTACCATGGCGGAAGCTTACAAGCAGTTTACCGGCAAGGATCTTGAGGTTCCGAAATGTCTTGCAGATTTGACTGAATTTGATGCCCAGACTGCAGAAGACAAGGGTGACAATTCCAACGGAAATGACCACTCGGCGACCCAGGCTGACGGTAGTCGTGAAGCAAGTGCGGCTGAAAAGGAAGCCGAAAAGAACGGATTCCTTAGCGGCGGCTGCAGTGCTCATCTCGGACTGGAATTTGAAGTGAGATACCGTCCGAAAGCAACAAATTCTAAAGACAGAAAGAAATGGCACTTGTATCTGGGTGAACCTGATGAAAAGAAACGCTGCCGTATCACCTTCATCGATTTCGCAATCGGTAAAGACAAACCGGTAGGCGTATGGGCTAAATTGTATGCCAACGCATATTTGTGTCTGGGTAATGAATTGCCGAATGACGGAGCTTTGCCGGAAGTCCCTGCAGATGTAATGGAAGCTTTGGGTATGAAAGACCCGGCAGGAAATACTACCGATAATAAATCAAAACTTGATAAAGTTCGTGATGAAACACTGAGATACGGGCCTAAAGGCAATATCAACGGCGGTATCATGATAGGTGCTGCAGTAGGTGCGGAATTCGGGTGTAATGCTGTGTTCTGCTACTGTGATGTTGCAGGAAAACTCGGTTTCGATCTGGTATTGAAACAGTTTGCTGAAGACTGTATGTGTACCGACGGTCAGCGGATGGGCGGCAAGAACGGTTTCTATGCAATGGGACAGTTGTATTCCATGCTGAAAGGCGAACTCGGATTGATGATTGATATCTGGATTTACAAAGGAAAAATACCTCTTGTAGACATGACTTTGGGAGCAATGCTGAAAGGCGGTTTCCCGAATCCGGCATGGGCATACGGTCGTGTAAGGGCAAAAGGTTCTATTTTGGGCGGTCTTATCAAGTTCAGTTCAACCATTGAAATGAAGGTCGGACGAGTTTGTATACCGGAATACGGTAATCCGCTTGACGATATCAAGATATTTTCAGATGTGGCACCCGGTGCAGACAAATTAGGAGAAGGCTGGAATGAAAACAACGAGGCTTCATGTTATGCGAACCCGACATTCACTACCGGTATGCGTATCAACAGCCGTTTGACACTTGTTGATGAAAATGTTACAGCAAAACGTGCCGGAATGACCGGAGACCAGGAGAAATACAACGCATCTGCAACCCGTACTTATGTATTCCATTTGATGCCTCAATTCAAAATGGAAGAATTCAAGGACGGTACTACAGACAAATCAGGTGTGGTCAGCACAAAGATGGTTGATTATGAAACTCAGGATTACGAGAATTTCATCATCAAGGCCGGTTCTTTGAAGGCGCACAAATTTTACAAGATAACCCTTGCGGGATACTGTAAAGAAGTACGCAATGGTCGGGAAGTTGATCCTGTCTTCAAGGATAAAGAATCCGACTATAAAGAGGAGCACAGAAAATGGGAACAGGAATACACCCAGTATTTCTATACCGGAGGATACAGTTCCGATATTAATGATGACGTGATGGGATATCTGCCTTCCGGTCGATATGCTACTCTGGATGAATTGAGCAATCCTTATGTAATGCTGATGCACGACCGTTCAGATTACTGGAATACCTATGACAGCGAATTCTTTATGGATATCAGAGAATGTCGCAGATTCCCGGCAATCGATGAAGAAATTGAAGTATATCCGGATCTTCAGTATTCAGTGGACGGTGTTAGAATTTCCGGACAAAAATCAATGTTTGAAAAGGTCCCGGTTATTCAAAGAGTTGAACATGGTGTTGACGAAAACGGAAGAGCATATGAATATGTAAATGCTACCATTGCACATCCGCTTCCGACACAGTATTTCAAAAACGGAGGATATGTTTACGAGATATTCAAAGTAAATAAATCGCATTTCAATGCTTTCAAGTCAAATGTGGAAGAAAAATTCGAGAGCATCATGAAGCTGACTTCCGAGGATATGGCCAACATGAAAGAAGAGGTGCAGAAACTCAAAGCAGAAAGCAAGGAGTCTGTCATGAAAGATATGTGTGACTATTATCTTCAGATGGAAGAACTTTACGGACCAAATGAGGCTGAGCAGCGTTTGAAAAAGTACAAAGAATCTTACAAAAATGATATGTCAGCGTTCTATGAATCCATTATCAAATATTCGACAGGATATTTCGGAGACCGAACATTCAAAGAGGTGATTGATAACGACAATATTGAGTCTGTTACATACAAATTGAACGATGGTCGCACATGGACCAACCAGCCGGAATTCTGCGTTAACAAAATCTATTTGAGCGGAACATCTACCAAGAGCAATAATCCGTATTACGCATTGAACTACTGGCATTCAAAAGCTGCCGTATGGATGAGTAAAATTCCGAAATACAGACTTTGCAGCTATCCGATGGATTTCCCTTATTCATTAACCTTTACTCCGGCAAGAAGCAGTTGGAAATACCGCTGCAACCCGCAGGCTAACGGTACTCCGATGACAGACCAGCAGTTCGAACAAAATTACCGTCCGGATTACGCA
>SAMEA104404097__coassemble_1844_pt1 | contig 16172 bp, 11 predicted proteins | sample SAMEA104404097__metabat2_high_PE_098 | metagenome-assembled genome bin SAMEA104404097 (sample SAMEA104404097) | Balaenoptera acutorostrata | reverse complement strand
AATTACCATACATTCCTTCTTTACTTAGTGCAAAGATAATACTAATTATTTTCTATACCAATCGTTTTTATAATATTTTATAAATTTATTTCATTTTTTTTTATTTTTTAATATTATTTTCTCAAATCAATGATTTATTTTCCTTTGTTCTATGTTATTGTAATATAATTTGTTACTTTTGTAGTATAATATTTAAACTAAAGTATACTTATTTTATATTATGAGACTAATAATCGAACCTAACTACGAACAAGTATCAGAATGGGCAGCAAACTATGTAGCCTCCAAAATTAATGCTTCAAACGCTACTGCAGAAAAACCTTTCGTACTTGGTTGCCCTACTGGCAGCTCTCCCCTTGGAATGTACCGCAAACTTATCGAGCTTAACAAAGCAGGTAAAGTTTCTTTCAAAAATGTTGTTACATTCAACATGGACGAATACTGTAACCTTCCGAGAGAACACTCAGAAAGCTATTATACATTCATGTGGACTAACTTCTTCAATCAGATTGACATCAAACCTGAGAATGTAAACATTCTTAACGGCAATGCAGAAGATCCGGTTGCAGAATGTCAGCGCTACGAAGACAAAATCGCTTCTTATGGCGGTATCGATTTGTTCATGGGTGGTGTTGGTCCTGACGGTCACATTGCTTTCAACGAACCGGGTTCTTCTCTAACATCCCGCACTCGTATGAAAACTTTGACTCAGGATACTATCATCGCTAACTCCCGTTTTTTCAACAATGATACTTCTCTTGTTCCGAAGACTGCTCTTACCGTTGGTGTAGGTACAATCTGCAGCGCTAAAGAAGTTCTTCTTATCGTTAACGGCCACAACAAAGCACGCGCTCTACAGCACGGTGTTGAAGGCGGTGTAAGCCAGCAGTGGACTATCTCTGCTCTTCAACTTCACCAGCACGCAATCATCGTTTGTGACGAAGCTGCTACTGTTGAATTGAAAGTAGGCACTTACAACTACTTCAAAGATATCGAAGGCAAAAACCTTGACCCGAAAACTCTATTGTAATCCAGCAATATTGAGATAAATCATAACAGCGTGTGACAAACTTGTTGACAAGAATGTTGCACGCTGTTCTTTTTCCTTAAACTTTTCGATATGAGAAATATTTTAATGACCGCGGTAATGATGGTGGCTGCTCTGTGCGCCAATGCCGAAAGCCATATCAGAGTCAACCAGATAGGGTATCTTGAAAATGACACCAAAGTGGCAGTAATGATTATGGATGAAGCAAAGATAATCGAGTCATTCACCGTTAAAAATACCGGAATCGCAGAAACCGTCACCATCTCCAAAGTCAGAAATTTCGGATCGCAGCATCCGTTTGCCGCAGAGGCAAGATTGGATTTCTCCGAAATCACCCGACCGGGCAAATATACAATTACAGCAAACGGGACTACATCTCCCGAATTCCTCATCAGCAACAAAGCCTATGCGGGCGCTCACGAATACCCACTGAAATATATGCGCCAGCAGCGTTGCGGGCACAATCCGTATCTGAACCGCACCTGCCACCTGAATGACGGCAAAATCGTGCTTCACCCTACCCGTGACGGCGAAAAAGTAGACGTTACCGGCGGCTGGCACGACGCTTCGGACTATCTGCAATATGTCACCACTTCCGCCAACGCAACCTACCAGATGCTTTTCGCCTATCAGCAGAATCCCGAAATATGGGGAGACAAATACAATGCAGAGGGCAAAGAGGGAGTCAATGGTATTCCAGACATCCTTGACGAAGTAAAATGGGGACTGGACTGGCTGGTGAAAATGAATCCGAACGACAGTACATTCTTCAACCAGATTGCGGACGACCGCGACCACCGCATGATGCTGCTGCCGTGTGACGACAAGGTGGATTACGGCTGGGGCAAAGGCAAAGAACGCCCTGTGTACCCGTGTATCGGTCATCCGAACGGATTGCGCAAACACAAAAACGAAAGCACAGGTCTTGCCTCAACCTTGGGCAAATACGCCTCAACTTTCATGCTTGGCGCAAAAATCATGGCAAAATACTACCCTGAATTTGCCGAAAGTCTGAAAGCAAAAGCGCTGAACGCCTACAAAGTCGGCGCAGCCAATCCGGGCGTTTGCCAGACTACCTGCTGCGTATCTCCCTACTATTACGAGGAGGACAACTGGAGCGACGACATGCAGCTGGCGGCTGCGGAGATATACAACGCGACCAAAGACAACAAATACCTGAAGGACGCCGTTGAATACGGCCGGCTTGAACCGGTCTCTCCGTGGATGGGTGCCGACAGCGCCAAACATTACCAGTGGTATCCGTTCATCAACCTCGGCCACTATCAGCTGACACAGCAGCCGGTGGAGAGAATCGGCAAAGAGTTTGCCCGCAATATGCGTTCCGGTCTGCAGCGTGTTGCCGACCGAGCGGAGGACAACGCCTTTATGAACGGTATTCCGTTTATCTGGTGTTCCAACAACCTGACTGTTGCGATGATTACCCAGGCGATGCTTTACCGTCAGGTCACCGGCGACAACAGATTCCAAGAGATGGAAACCGCACTGCGCGACTGGCTGTTCGGCGTGAATCCGTGGGGCAAATGCATGATTGTCGGCCTACCTGAAAACAGCGACTACCCGAAAGACCCGCACACCGCATTCACCAACCGGTACGGCTATCCGGTAACCGGCGGAATTGTGGACGGTCCGGTGTATGCAAATATTTTCAACTCACTGCGCGGCGTAACCTTGCGCAACATTGACAAATACGCACCGTTCCAGAGCAAATTTGTGGTTTATCACGACGATTTCAGCGACTATGCGACTAACGAACCGACCATGGACGGCACTGCTTCCATGACCTTCTTTCTTGGCGTTCTTGCCGCCGAAGCAAACAAGTAAAAGTTTCAATTCTATATACAACACCCGCCGACACAGATGAGCCGGCGGGTGTTTTTATTATAAAAATTTTTGTTATTGTGTTTCTACATAAGAATCAAAATCCTCTCTAGTTTCAAAAAATGATTTATATTTTTCGGCATCATTCCGTGATTGAGCAAAAATTTCAATATTTCCATGATATAATTCTGCAAAAAGATGCTGAGATAAAACCTTGACTACTATTTTCATTTCAGTCTCTCCAGCAAAAGCCATCGCTGGTAGCAATATAGATTTTGCACCCGCTTTTTCCGCTTCTTTTAAAGCATTATCCAAACATGTTTCCAAAACGTCGGGAACATCTGATAATGTTTTTGCTCCAGACAATCGAATGTGAATAATTTTCTTATACGGGAAATTATAAGCGTCCGTTACTAATAAAGCTCCAAATACCTTATCCAAACCCTTTTCACAACATTTTTTCAATTCGAGATCTGCACATTCTTCAAAATTCTTTTGAAAAGATGACAATTCACATTCATTACCGGCAACAGGATTAATCAACACATCGGCTACACGTCCAGTTATATCTCCTACAAATATTTTGATTGAATTAGGTTGTATTTTAATAAAACGCTCCTTTTTCCATTCATAATCCCGATCTTCCAAGAGGTCCAACGGCGTCAATCCTGAATGCGCAAAATAACTATTATCCAAATCGCTCTCCATTATCAGCTTATTGGGTTCTAAATTTTGATTACAACCTACAGGCTGAAACATTGCGTCGCACCATTTTGAATCTAATGAATGGCCATGAACACATTCTCCGAATTTTATCTGTAAATCATATTCTGCCGCTTTGTTCAAATTAACCCCTGCAGAATCTATCGGCTTAAATTTTGAGAATTTGATTTTGAACTGATTAGCCAACAACATTGCACCATGCGGAAAATGGAGTAGTACGACTTGTGTTACACCTCCACATTTCTGAACATCCACTACCAAAAAATTAGAATTTTCAGGAATCATATTTTCCATGAATTGAGTCTGTCCTGCAATTTCACGTTCTCTTGAATACGTGTCTTTCGTCAGAAATCTGCGCGCAGCAATTAAAAATCTGATTTTATGCACCGGTCGTAACAATTTTTTGGTGACCTCCAGCGGACAATCAGTTCGAACAAAATGCCCCCGCTTGTATATTTTTTTCACATCTATCTCTGCATCCGTATCTCTATAAAAGAATTCAAGAGAATGCGTCCAGGTTCCCAACCACGAAGATAAAACGGCCAAAAACGAATTCTCATCAAACAACGAATAATACTGAGTTGCGACAAGTTCAGGAATATTATTCACTATCAGATTTTTATCTTTTATATCATGAGAGAAGGACGTTTTCGGAATACACTCATGATAACCATCATACTTTATTTCACTTTTTGCATAGGTTTTATGACTACCATCAGGGAAAAGCAAATAAGCCCAATTTTCATCTTGAGCAAGCCAACAATTTTTCGTCTTATGGTCATTCCATGATAATGAAGAATATACCGGTGGAAACAAATATTTACCATTTAAGTCAAGTATTCCGTAAAAATAGGCAGGTTGACCTCCATGTGTTTTTATTTCATTACCATTTTCATCTTGTCTTTTGATATCACATATTGCAAACCCTTTTTCAAAACGGCACGGATGGTCATACCATTCATCTATTAATGGTACCCCTTCAAAATTCGCTATACCATACGCATCAGGCCCTTTTGCTACAGAATAGACTCCTTGCCGAAGTACATGGTCCATAGACCAGTATTCAATGTCATTGATACGGTTCTGATTTTCATCAATAAACACCCATTTTCCATTTTGCGCAACAGCCGGTGCAACATGGTTTCTATATGTTGCTATGTATGAATATAAAGGTTTAGGCTTGGATGATTTGCCCGTGGACTTAAAATTCCCGTTTTCAGAAAGCAATCCCTGTTTGCCGTCCAATGTAACAGCCCAATACCCGTTCTTTCGATGTGCATTGATTGACTTGTAAATAAAATCTGTCACATGCTTTCCGTAAACATCAACCAACCCCCAGACATTATCGATTTCCGCTCTGGCAGATCCTTTATAAAAGACGCCCAAATGCGTTAATTTTTCAGATAATGGAATACACACATTACCTTCAAAATCTATTGTCCCGTAATATCCATCTTTTATAAAACGGACATACCCATCATCATCATAATCAAGAATTTTATCATATTTAACCGGTAATACTTTTTCCCCGGATTTTGTTTCAAGTCCGGAATATTTACCCTCTGATATTATAATAAAATCTGATTTGTTCATTTCTTATTCATTTACCAGTTCCCATATAACATTTACGGTGTCTGATGCGGCCAAATCATCCGGTATAATATCCAAAGAGTCAGTAGTACAATTGCATGCCTCTTCAGTTTCATGAATTTTTCGAGCCTGACTATAAATAAAAAGGTCCTTGAGTTCATATTGGATAGATAGACAGTCCCCAAGTTTGCAGCCTGAGGCCGTTGCCATAATTTCAGCCTTAACTTTTGCATCTTTAACAGCGCGCTCCAGCATTTTAAGTTGAGCCGGTCGTGAATCTTTAACTGTATAACCGATATTAATTTCAGCTTGTTTCAGATGCTTACCAATACTTCTTATAATTGAATTAAGAATAATGTTATCCATTCCCAAATCAATTTTCACAATATGTGTCAATCGGAAGCCTATAAATTTTTCACCTTTATAATTATTAAATTTGTCATATTCCGCAATAGTCTTCTTGTCAATATCCAGACGTATCGTTTTGGGGTGTGACTTTGGTAGTTTTACTTCAGACATTATATTCTGAAGTTTTTCGGTATCTCCTTTTACTTGAGTATATGCCTCTTCGTATGTGTCATGCAAACTTATAAGCGAAAGTTCAATCCGAGTGACATCCGGTTCTACATGTATTCCTCCTCGACCTGTAACTGTAATTGTTTTTTCATCCATAGATTATACGGTTTAATTACTTCCTATATTTTTACTAATTTACTATAATATTTTCAATAATACATCATTAAATCCAAAATATTAAACAATACCCCGAAAGTTTTATTAAACTCTCGGGGTCGTCTTTTATATCACAGATACTTCTATCAGATTATTTATTCGGCAGCCTGTTTCTCCAGCCGTTTCTTGGACATGGCTGCGATGAACGAACCGGAAATATTGTGCCATACGCTGAATATTGCGCCCGGAACAGCAGCCATCGGCCACACGGCAAAGTGTGTGGCGGCAAGAGAGGTAGCAAGACCGGAGTTCTGCATACCGACCTCAATGGTTATCGCAATCCGTTTTTCTCGCTTGACATTCAGAATTCTGCCGATAACATAACCAAGAACCAGCCCAAATACGTTGTGAAGAATAACGACAATCCACAGCAGCATACTGCATTTCATAATACTCTGTGCGTTGGATGAAATAATGCACGCAATGATAAACGAAATCAACAATGTGGTAACGGTCGGCAGATACGCCACAATCTTTTTGGTGGTTGCTCCCGCATAATGATTGATTAAGAATCCGAACAGAATCGGCACGAACACCACCTGAATAATGCTCAAAAACATACCACCGACATTTACATCAATGCTCTGACCCGCCAAAAGGAAAACCAACAGTGGGGTAAGCAACGGAGCTATAACGGTGGAAACCGCAGTCATTCCGATAGACAGCGCCACATCGCCTTTAGCCAGATAGGTAATTACGTTTGAAGCCGTACCGCCCGGACAGCATCCAACCAGCACCACCCCTATCGCCATATCCGGTGACAGGTTTAATGCACGGGCAAGCAGATACGCCAGCAACGGCATGATGGTAAACTGGCATGCGCAACCGATGAACACATCCTTCGGGTGGTTGAACACTACCTTAAAATCGGACGGTTTCATAGTCAACCCCATGCAGAACATCACAATCCCCAACATCGGGCTAATAGAAGACGACGGCATCCAGTTGAACGATGCCGGCGCAAAAAGCGCCAACACAGCAAAGGTAAGTATCACGACGGCAACGTGTCCGGAAATCCAGATACTGATTTTCTTCATATCTTTTAATCTTGTTTCCCCGTTTTATTCACACCTATTTTTTAACCTGTAACGGGTTATAATTTAATTTTGCGTGCAAAGTTAACAAAATTATACCGACTCGCATCCGTTAACAGTCAAATTTACACTTTTCCGTAGCAAATCCTTACCCATTTATACTATCTTTGCTTTGCTAAATCAATTATTATGGCTCTGAATGACGCGGATTTTAAGGACTTGAAAGAATACCTCGACAGAGAGGCGTTCCGGATTAATAACCTGCTTTTTATTGACAACGACCCGGTACAGTTTCCGAGGCGATTCGAAAGATTGCAGGATATTGAAATCGTGGCGTTGCTCTCCGCTTCAATAGCCTGGGGCAACCGCAAAATGATTTGCAACAACTGCGAGAAGATGCTGCGAATCATGGAAAACAATCCGTACGACTACGTAATGGAGGGCGAATACGAATACCTGCCGGATGAAATGAACATTCACCGCACTTTCTTTGCCCGCGATTTCAAATACATGCTGCGGGGAATAAAAAACATCTACTCCAAATTCGGTTCTCTGAACGATTTTGCAAATCATCATGCCGTCGGCAGTCACGAAACGCCGTCATGGAGACTTGTAGAACTGATGCAACAGAAATTTTGCGAAGCCAACGGCGGGTTGAAAGACTCCCATTGTCTGCCGACCAATCTGAACAACACCGCGCTGAAACGCATCAACATGGCGCTGCGCTGGCTGGTGAGAAACGACGGGATTGTGGATTTGGGCGTATGGAATGCTATCAAACCGAAAAATCTCTTTGTTCCGCTTGACATCCACGTCGGCGACACCGCCAGAGGGCTCGGCATGATTAAGCGCAAGGCAAACGACCGCAAAACCGTACTGGAGCTGACCGAAGTGCTGCGAAAAATGCGTCCGGAAGATCCGGTTTTGTACGATTACGCCCTGTTTGGCATCGGAATCGGCGAAAAAGCTCTGGTTGCAGAATAAAATATCACAGGTTAAGTTCCTGATTACCATAAGGTAGTTTTCCAAAGGACAAAAATTTTAACAAAAGATTTGGAGGATTAAGATAAAGTACATAACTTTGCAATCACAAAACAGGGTTCCTTGGCCGAGTGGTTAGGTACCGGTCTGCAAAACCGTTTACTCCAGTTCGAATCTGGAAGGGACCTCCAAAAAGCGGAATAAGTCTTTCGACTGTTCCGCTTTTATTTTTTCGAAGCAAAACGATTTAGTGTATTTTATATTATTTTATCAACTAAATTTCTTAACTTCGTGAATTATCTGTTTATAAAACTACTGAAATGGCAGATTTGACAGAATATAAGACTAAAGTACGCGACATAATTGCCAGACAACGCGCATATTTTGCAACAGGCGAGACTAAAGGCTACGAATTCCGTATCGAGAAACTGAAAGCACTGAAAGTTGCCATCGAGAAATACGAAACCGACATTCTCAATGCGCTGCAGGCTGATTTGGGCAAATCGACCAAAGAAAGTTTTTTGACCGAAACAAGCGTTGTTGTTAACGAACTGAAACTACATATCAACAAACTTGACGACTGGATGGAACCAATCAAGGTATCCACCCCGATTGAACATATGCCGTCCAAGAGTTACAAAGTTTGCGAACCGTTGGGTGAAATCCTGATGATTACTCCGTGGAACTATCCTTTCCACTTGTCCATGTTCCCGCTTGTCGGCGCAATATCTGCAGGAAACTGCGTGATATTGAAACCGTCTCCGAAAGTTCCGGAAACAAACAAAATGATGAGCAAAATCATCTCGGAAGTTTTCAAACCGGAACACGTTACCATCGTTGAAGGCGGCTACGACGAAACACTGGCACTTGCATCTGAAAAATTCGATACAATTTTCTATACTGGCAATGCTGAATTCGGAAAGAAAGTCATGCACCTTGCCGCTGACAATCTTACTCCGGTTATCCTTGAACTTGGCGGAAAATCTCCGTGCGTGGTCGACCTGGACTGCAATATCGAGGTATCCGCGAAACGTATCGCATGGGGCAAATATCTGAATGCAGGACAAACCTGCGTAGCTCCGGACTATGTGATGGTACACAAGAAGATTGTAAAACCGTTTGTAAAAGAGCTTAAACATTGCATCAGGGAATTCTACGGCAAAGACGCAAAGAGATCTCCGTTCTATCCGAAAATTATCAACGCTGACGCCGTTAACAGACTCGCATCCTATCTGAATGACGGAGAAGTGATTTTCGGCGGCGACTACAATCCGGACGAACGCTATTTCGCTCCGACTCTGATGCGCAAAATCAAAGAGGACAGCCCGATTACCAAAGAGGAAATTTTCGGCCCTATCCTTCCGATATACACATTCGAAGACATTCAGGAAACCGTTGACTATATCAACGCGCGTCCGAAACCGCTTGCCGTATACTATTTTGGCGAAAGCAAACCGGCAATGAAATTCCTGAACGCTACTTCTTCCGGAACTGCATGTATCAACGATATCGCAATCCAGCTGGCCAACCCTCGTTTGCCGTTCGGCGGCGTAGGAGAAAGCGGATTCGGCAAATATCACGGTCCGTATAGTTTCTACTCTTTCAGCAACGAAAAGAGCTACATGGTATCTTATTTCAAAATCGACAACATTTTTAAATACGTACCATTCAAGTTCTTCGCAATCACAAAACGCATCGTGAAGAAGAGCATCATGTCATAAACACAATTTCATACGACATAAAAAAGCCGGAGTGTCTGCCGGCTTTTCTTTTGCCTTTATTTTCGGTTATTATATGATTTCTGACATTGCCGCTGGAATTGCATCCACGATATCGGAAGCAATCATGCCGAACTTGCCGATTTTTTTCTCGGCGAGATCTCCTGCAAGGCCGTGTACGAACACGCCCGCGACGGAACTGATTTCCGGAATATATCCCTGCGCCATCAAAGAACCGATGATACCGGTCAATGCGTCGCCGCTGCCGGCTGTCGCCATACCGGAGTTTCCGTTGTCGTTGATATATAGTTTGCCGTCAGGACGGACCACGATAGTGTGATGACCTTTCAGCACAATGATAATGCTATAAAGTTTTGCGATATCCATCGCTTTCTTCAAACGCATCTCGTCGGAATAGAACTTGCCGAACAGACGGTCGAATTCGCCCGCATGCGGAGTGATGATGGATTTGATCGGAATATTGTTCAGCAGTGAAGGACGCTCTGTAATGCAGTTCAATGCATCGGCATCCAGCACGCACGGAGAATTGGCGTTGATAAGGAAATGCTCCAGAGCATCAACGGTCAGCGCATTGATTCCAATACCCGGACCGATTGCGATACTGCTGTATTTGCGTTTAAACTCAAGACCTTTGGTTACGATTTCGTGCTTGTCCGCATCAAAAATCGCTTCCGGAACGGAACTCTGCATTACAGTCATACCGCACAGCGGAGCGTGAACACCGACAAGTCCGCAGCCACTTCGCATTGCCGCTCTGGCTGCAATCACCGCAGCTCCCATCATGCCGTAACTCCCGGCAACGAGCATCAGACTGCCGTAATCATATTTGTTGGAATACGGATCGCGCGGTTTGACAATTCGTTTGATATCGTCTTTTTCCACCACGAACATATCTGTTTTGGTCGAACGGATGGCTTCCGCGCTCAGTTCGATGTCCAACACCTTGTATTCGCCGATAAATTCCGCATTCTCCGAAAAGAAGAAAGAAAGTCTCGGGAACTGGATAGCAAGAGTCAGGTCCGCGTGGATAATATTGTTTCTGGAGTTTTCACTGTTCCAGTCACCGTAAAGACCGGACGGAACGTCGATGGAAACGATTTCCGCACCGCTCTCGTTGATGTAGCGAACCAGTGAAGCGTATCCGCTGGTCAGCGGACGGGACAATCCTGAACCGAACAAACCATCAACAACCACATTTCTCGGGTCAATATATGGAGGATTGAATGCACCGGTAACTTCGGTAAAATCCTCAACACCCATATCCAAGAGAAGATCACGGTTTACCCGGCATTCTTCAGAAAGAATATTGCCACCGATGTTAAACAGAAACACCTCGATATGATAGCCCTGTTCCACAAGCATACGACCGACAGCAAGCGCATCTCCGCCGTTGTTTCCATGTCCGGCAAAGATGATGAATTTCCGGTTCGGAAGCCAACGGCTGATAATCTCGCATGCAATGGCTGAAGAAGCGCGTTCCATCAATTCCTGAGATGTAATCTGTTCTTCTTCAATCGTATATTTTTCAATTTTCCTGATATCTTGTGTAGAAAAAAGCTTCATAGTTATGATGTAGTATAAATCGTTTATCCAATAGTAAACTACAAAGTTAGTATTTTAAAGATGTATTTACAACGAGAAATGCAGATTTTCAAAAGATTTCACGGGGAATATAAAAAAACGGCTCCGCTGATTTGCGAAGCCGAATGTTTCTTTTGTAACCGTGTTAAAACTCGGAAGTCTTTCTTTCTGTTTTTCGGGGTACTCGATTCATTGATTTAGTTCATAACAAAATCACACATTTTACCTTTAAGACTCTTTTCGCAACTGTAAACTCTGGCGAATTGTCTCAGGAATTCCAGTGTTGATTCCTTTGGCCCGTTGTTTTTCACTTCTTTTTGCTTGTCGATTACATTTTCCTGAGTAAAATTTTTCTGCATAGGCAATTCAATTATGTTTAATATTGAAACGCAACATTTTAGACTTTATTACATGCAGAATAAAAAATTTTGAAAATTTTCATTTCAACGTGATTTGTATATATTTATTGCTCGTTTTATTACATTTTTCATCATTTTTATGGCAAAATATTTGTTAGTTAAAAAATTTATGTAACTTTGCATCGTTCAGTATGCTCGAAATCAGTATATCTAAACATAAATACAACAAAAATTTACAAAATTAAAAACCCGATTGCCTATCGACAAAACATTACTCTATTAAACAAAACTCAAAAGTAATGGTACAAACAGCACTAACCGACGACAAGTTGGTTGCATTGTATGCAAGAGGCGATAACAATGCTTTCGATACATTGTTGAACAGACATAAAAAACGGGTTTACTCCTATATCTTACATATTGTAAAAGATAGCGACGTTGCAGACGATATCTTTCAGGATACGTTTGTAAAAGCAATTATGACCATCAAACAGGGTCGTTACTCTGAAACCGGAAAATTCGGCGCATGGATATCACGCATTGCGCACAATCTGATTATTGACTTTTACCGTCAGGAAAAAAGCGAAAATCTTCAGTCCTGTGACAATTGCGAAGTCGATATTCTAAACCGCAAGGAACTGAGCGAAGAAACCATCGAAGACCAACTGGTGACTTTCCAGATTCACAAAGACGTAAAACGTCTGATTTACGCACTTCCTGATCTTCAACGCGAAGTCCTTTTGATGCGCTACTACAAAAACATGAGTTTCAAAGAGATTGCAGATGCCACAAACGTAAGCATCAACACTGCTTTAGGACGTATGCGCTACGCCATCCTGAACATGCGCAGAATTGCCGAAGAAAACAACATCATTCTGACTTTCTAAAATTACCTTTCAATTAAACAATATCACAGGGGTATCCACATTAGCCCATATCCCTTTTCTTTACCACATCACTCTGAAAAGACCGTTCCAAAACTCAAAAACGGCGGTTTTCTCCCCGATTTGCCATCTCGGAAACAACCGTAAAAAATAGTCCCCGCACACGCTTCAAAAAAGATAAAAAAGGGGTTCAAAGAGTTCGCCGTATCGATAAAATTTTGTATTTTTGTATCTGCTAATTAGAATGCGGCAAAAGGCCTTTACAGAGGCCGTTTTTTTGAGTAAATAAAGAAATATTTAGTATATGTCACAAGAAGAAAAAAGCTATTCAGCCGACAGTATCCAGGTATTGGAAGGACTGGAAGCAGTGCGCAAGCGCCCTTCAATGTACATCGGCGACACAAGCAGCAAAGGTTTGCACCACCTTGTGTATGAAGTTGTAGATAACTCTATCGACGAGGCATTGGCAGGTTTCGCAAACAGAATTGATGTAACAATTAATGAAGACAATTCAATCGCTGTTGTAGATAACGGTCGTGGTATCCCGGTGGATATGCACGAAAAGGAAAACCGTTCTGCACTTGAAGTTGTACTTACCGTACTTCACGCCGGAGGTAAATTTGACAAAGGCTCATACAAAGTATCAGGCGGTCTTCACGGCGTCGGTGTTTCTTGTGTAAACGCGCTTTCAACATATCTTCGCGCTGAAGTTTACCGCGGAGGTAAAATCTATATGCAGGAATACTCCTGCGGTCACCCGAAAGCTCCGGTAAGAGTTGTAGGCGAGACTGAAAAATCAGGTACAATGATTACATTCAAACCTGATGACACTATCTTTACCGTTACAGAATACGAATACAAAGTTCTTGCAACACGTCTTCGCGACCTTGCATTCCTTAACGCAGGTATCACATTGTCTTTGACAGACAAACGCGACGTCAACGAAGCAGGTGAACCGAAATCCGAGGTATTCCACTCTGAAACAGGTCTTGAAGAATTCGTTCAGTATATCGACTCAAACAAAGAGCACCTTATCGAAGACGTTATCCACATCAACACAGAACGCAACAACATTCCGGTTGAAGTGGCATTGACATACAACACTGCATTCAACGAAAACATCTACTCTTTCGTTAACAATATCAACACTATCGAAGGCGGTACACACCTTACAGGTTTCCGCCGCGGCCTTTTCGGAACTCTAAAAAAATATGCGGAAGACAACAAAATGCTTGAAAGAGCAAAAGTTGAAATCGCAAGCGAAGACTTCCGTGAAGGTTTGACAGCCGTTATTTCCGTAAAAGTTCTTGAACCTCAGTTCGAAGGACAGACCAAAACAAAACTGGGTAATACAGAAGTTATCGGTGCCGTTCAGACAGCAGTGAGCGAAGCGCTTCGCAACTATCTGGAAGAACATCCTCGTCAGGCCAAAACTATTGTAGAAAAAGTAATCATCGCCGCTCAGGCTCGTCATGCTGCATACAATGCACGTATGAGAGTACAGCGCAAATCTCCGCTAACCGGCGGCGGCCTTCCGGGCAAACTGGCAGACTGTACTTCAAAGGTTCCGGAAGAAAGTGAATTGTTCCTTGTCGAAGGTGACTCTGCGGGCGGTTCTGCAAAACTTGGCCGCAACACCATGTATCAGGCAATCCTTCCGCTTCGAGGTAAGATTCTTAACGTCGAAAAGGCAATGGACCACAAGGTTTTCGAAAGCCAGGAAATTACCAACATGTTCCGCGCACTTGGCGTAACAATCGGTACTGAAGAAGACAGTAAAGAAGCCAACTTGAGCAAACTTCGCTACCACAAGATTATCATCATGACCGATGCCGATGTGGACGGCGCCCACATTGCAACTCTTTTGATGACATTCTTCTTCCGCCGTATGCGTCCGGTTATCGAAAACGGATATTTGTATCTTGCCACTCCGCCGTTGTACAAATGTATCCGCGGTAACGTGAGCGAATACTGCTGGAGCGATGACGATGTTGAAAAATTCAAGATGAAATATTGCCAGGGCGAAAACGATACCAAGTTCAAAGCTCAGCGATACAAAGGTCTTGGTGAAATGAACCCGGAACAGTTGTGGGAAACTACCATGGATCCGGAAAACAGAACTCTTAAACAGGTAACCATTACTAACGCAGCAGAAGCTGACCGTGTATTCTCAATGCTGATGGGTGAAGACGTTGCTCCTCGCCGTGAGTTTATCGAAGCTAATGCTACATATGCTAATATTGACGCATAATTGAATCGAATACCATTATAAAATCAATATTACCAGAAAAAAGAGCAGCCGTTTTGGCTGCTCTTTTTAGTTTTATACAGTTGTATTCTTTCTGCAAAACAGAGGACTTTATTTGCATATATTATGATATAACAAGTCCCTGTAAAAGTTTATAATTCAAGTATTTAAATTCAATAATTGCAACCATATAGGCCTTACTACTTAAACCTTGAATAATCTATAATATATATTCGGTTTGTTAGTCGTTATTCTTTCTCAATCCTTCGACCTGTCCTATTTGCACACCATCCTCACTCATCCAATATTCCCAACCATTGCGAGAACCATGAAGTATGACAGCAGCCGTAGTGGATAGTGCTGTAGCATTCAATCGCTTTGGATAAAAGAAATGATTGGTAGCAAACACCAATTGGCCGTTAACTTCTCTCAAAATGCCATTATCCTTAAGCTCTACACGCAATGATTCGACTTCCGGATAAAACTCGGGACTTGACAAATCCATATATAGCGTTGAACCTTCAAGAATCTCCACACTTCCATTGTCAGGATAATAATACCCCTTGGCATTTACATTTTGATAATCTATACCGATAGGTATTTTGGTTACATAAGAATCCTTTGCCTCATAATATGGGTATAACCTTGCAATGTCCTTAATGAGTTGCTGGGTACGTTTTCCTATGTCCATGAGAGTCCAGCGCTTCTTATTCAGAATATCAACATTAATCTTCAAATGATTAGTCGAAGCTAGAACCTTATTCTTATATTCCCAAACTTTATTACTCATCTTACTATTATCGCTTCTTGCCGCAAGAGTAAGATTACCTATACGGTGGATATTTTCATCATAAGTATCCTTATCAGTATTCAATGCATCATACCAATCTTGAGTAGCAGTCTGAGGCATTATATGCTCTATACTCAATTTTGAGAAATCAACTGGGGCAGGATTATTCTCAGACTCCAACTTTCTGAAGAATATACCAAGCCATGTACGAAGAGTATACATATTTGCTTTCAGTATTCTCTCACGAAGGCGGTTATTATCCGGCATTTCCTGAGAGTTACCCTTGTTTCGATTGACAAGATTCTTCTTGAAAATATCAACAATACCTGTATAACAACCATCACAATCAGCAAGTGTCTCTTTCAAAAGCGTTGGAAAGTAACGTGTAATATCACTTGTATCCATTCCACAAAGAGATCTACGCATTAGATAAGAATTGAGAATGGTAACAATCTCCGCAAATTGCTTAGCCGAAATACGCGGATTTCCATTATCATCCACCTGCTTATGAATAGCATAAAGTTCAATAAGCAGTGGAGCCGGCATATCCGACAAGATAAAGCGGAACTCCTCAACGGCCTTCTGCAATGCAGAATCCAAAGTAGAAATAGGCGCTTTGTAAAT
>SAMEA104404097__coassemble_1837_pt1 | contig 16200 bp, 13 predicted proteins | sample SAMEA104404097__metabat2_high_PE_098 | metagenome-assembled genome bin SAMEA104404097 (sample SAMEA104404097) | Balaenoptera acutorostrata | reverse complement strand
TTTGAAAATTTTAAATTTTAACTCGTCCACTAATGTTTAGTGGACACTAATGATTGGAATAATATCCGAAAATAATAATATTATTATACCTTTGTAAAAACACATAAATTGAAAAACTATGAAACTTGCAGAAGCATTAATATTGCGTGCCGATTTGAAGAAACGAATGGAGCAATTGAGAGAAAGAGTAAAGAATAGTGCTAAGGTTCAGGAAGGGGATGAACCTGCTGAAAATGTAGAAGAACTGGGAAAAGAATTGGATGCAGTATTTTCACAACTTGAGGATTTGATTTATCGAATCAACGTCACCAATATACAAACTGTTTGTGGTGGAGAAAATCTTACCCATATGTTATCCAAAAAAGATGTGCTAATGGCACGTTTAACAGTCTTGCGTGATATTGCGAATCATATTGGCTCTACAGCTCCTCGTTATTCCAGAAGTGAAATTAAATATGTGCGTACAATAGATTATGCACAATTTAGAAAAGAAGTTGACAAATATTCCAAAGAACTTAGAGAATTAGATACTAAAATTCAGGCGTTAAACTGGAATGTGGATTTGCTTGAAGCATAAAAATAAAATAGATATTTCGTTACAGTGGCGGTACACGGCTTTATCTGTTTCTTCCTTAGAGAACAGTTCAGTGGACATCTTTTCGGGGGTGGGGATATTTTTATTGAGCATACCCAGTAACGTGCAAAAGAGCATTGTGTATAATTTAATCGGGATAAAACCAAACTTATTACCACGTACCGACTGTATCGGAAAGAGGGTGAACCATACGGCTCACCCTCTGTTTGTATATCATGAAAATTTATGCTCTTTTTCGTCCTGGTATCGGAATCGGTTCGCGTTTCAGGATCAGTGATATGAATGCGACGAACAGAACGGTTCTGAAACCTATCAGCAGCCATTCGTTGTCAATCGGAGTGTACATACCCGCAGCGTAGAGAACGGCTGTTACAAGCGTGTAAAACGCGGCATTCTTCACGTCATATTCTATCGGGTATTTTTTGCGTCCGATAATGTAGGATGCCGCCATCATGGTGAAGTAGCATACGAATGCCGCAACGGCGCAGCCCATGTAGCCGATTTGCGGAACAAGCACCACGTTCAGAATCACGGTAACCGCAAGTCCGAGCAGTGAGAAATACATCCCCCACTGGGTTTGGTCGGTCAGTTTGTACCACAAAGACAGGTTGAAGAATATTCCGAAGAACAGTTCCGCAAGCATGATAATCGGTACGACTTTCAAACCACTGAAATAGGACGGTGCGATAAAGTATTTGAGTATCGGCATGTAGTACATCACTCCAATAAAGATAACCAGCGAGAAGATGATGAAATATTTCATCGCATCGGAATACGCCTTGGTTTTGTCGCCACATTTCTCCTTGTTTTGGGAGAATATAAACGGTTCGTAGGCGAACCGGAACGCCTGAATAAACATCACCATCACGATGGCGATTTTATAGTTCGCTCCGTAAATACCCACGGCGGAAAGTGCCTCGGATTTGTCGGCAATCAGTTCCGGCAAAAGGATTTTGTCGATGGTCTGGTTCATGATTCCGGCGATACCTAAAATCAGCAGCGGGAAGGAGTAGCGGAGCATCCGCTTCAGCAGATTGCCGTTGAATTTGTATTTTGTTCCGGTCAATTCCGGCAGCAGCATCAGCATGGTAACTACGGAACTGACAAGGTTGGACAGGAAGATATAGCCGATGCCGTAGTTCGGGTTGTAGAACCATGAAACGGTATCCGGAGCAGTCTCCATCAGTTTAGGACACAGCAGGATAAAGAACAGGTTCAGCCCGATATTGATGCCGATGTTAACCAGTCGTATGGTGGCGAAACGCACGGGACGGTTCTTGTAGCGCAGATAGGCGAACGGAATCGCGGTAAATGCGTCTATGGCTACTGTAACCGCCATAATCACGATGTAGTCGATATAATCTTGCATATTCAGCGCGGCGGCAACCGGAGCGCGGAACAGCCATATCAGCACGATGAACAGCATGGAAGTAGTTGCTAGCGAAATCAGCGAGGTGGTATATACCCGCATCGGATCCTTTTCGTTTTCGTGGTTCACGAAGCGGAAAAATCCGGTTTCCAGACCGTAGGTCAGGGTAATCAGCGCCAGCGCGACAAATGAATACAGATAGGTAACAATACCGTATTCCTCTGCGGGGAACATGATGGTGTACAACGGAACAAGACACCAGTTCAGGAATCGCCCGATGATGCTGCTCAAACCGTATATTGCGGTATCTTTTACCAAACTTTTAACTCCAGCCATATTCTTTCTTATTTTATATCAGCGACATCTTACAAAGATAGCATTTTACAAATGCTAAAGCAATACACCTATTCTAAATAAACTTTATCCGCATACAAAAACAAAGCAGGATTCAGAATTTTCTGAACCCTGCCTTTATTTATTCTAAATCTATAGCTGGTAAATATTATTTTACAAATTTCTTAACAAGAACCTTTCCGTTTGCAGCAACACGTGCAACATATATTCCTTTATCCAATGATTGGATGTTTAGAGTGTTCTGATTATAGTTTGCAGCCAAAATCTGTCCGTTTACATTGTAAACTTCCATTTTTTCAACACCGTCAGAATAACAAACCAATTCATTGCCATTTACTACGATTTGAGCGGCATCGGATACAACGGATTCAATACCTGCGCTTTCAACATTGCCGTAAACACCAATGTTATCGATTGTCATGAAGTAACCGTCTTTTGTAACTAAACGGAATGCAACATTCACGTCTTTTCCTGCATATTCAGCCAAACTGATACCTCTTGTAGCTGGGTTTTCAGGGAAGTTTTCCTTTTCAATTTCAGCAACAACTTTAAACTTGTCTGTTTCGGTTCCTTCAGTTGAAACAAGGACTTGATATGATTCAGCAAACATTTTTTCTGAGTCTGCAGAATTAGCTGTCCATACAACATTTGCATTGTCAGCGTGAATATGGAATTTTGGCAATATAGCCCAACGGTCGGCAGTTGCACCATTTAACCATGAAGCTGAAGCCAACATCCAATATCCTAAAGTTCCGTGTTGATTAATCTTCACTGGAGCCCATGCTTCGTTTTTAGGGAAGATATCGGCCAACCCTTTGTTTACAACGCCATTGTCGGCAACTTTCAATATGAAATCTGCTGGAACTTTACCGTCTTCGAAATCATACATCACTACAGGTTCTTTCACTACAGTGAATGTTTCTATTGTTTTATTGTTATGAGGAACAAGATCTAATTCATGATTTACCTCAATTGTCAAGTTGTGCTTACCAGCTTCTAAAGTAGCTAAAGCATTTTCACATACAATCTGTTTAGATTCCTGACATAGGATATTGAAAGTTTCTTCATAAATAAGCTGGTCATCAACTAAGACCTTAACAGTAGCGCCGTTCATGTTTTCTGTTCCCTTGTTTTCCAAAGTGAAATCGATATTCTGTGAAGTCTGTTCACGAACATAACCGTTAACCGGAGATGCCATTTCAACAATTTCCAAGTCAGGACGAACATCTTCAATTAGATCAAGAGTCAAGTCGTCAACACAAAGCACATTCTGATTAGGCTGGCTTGAACATTTGAATCCGAAGTAGTAAATGCCGTCAGTTTCAATCTTAACTACATTTGCGGACTTGATATATTCTGGGGCATTGAAATCAGTATAAGCCACTACTTTGTTAACCATACTCTCAGGGTTGGCGGCAGTACCGAAATATACGCCAAGTGTTTCTTTATGTGTAGCGCTATACCAGAATTTCAATGAATAGTAACCCGCTTTCATTTTGATTGGTTCAAGGAAGAACCAGTCATCGCCAGGATTATTTTTACTGTAAAAATAAACCATAGCATAGTTGCCTGTTCTTGAGAATTTAGAGAACCAGTCGTTCGGGTTTACTGACCAGCAGCCGTTAAGACCATCTTTAGGATCCGGATTAAGGTCAAGGATAACTATGTCCTCAGTGTTGTCGGTTTCTTCGAAACTTGTTGCATAAGGAACCGATGCTGGACCTTTGTGCCGCAGGTTGATTGTCATTTCGTTGTTTGAAGGGATTTCATCGCCTTCATATTCGACCTTGGCATTAATGGTATATGCTCCGGTTTCAGTGAAATCGGCTTTCTGAGCAAATGTATATTCAAGTTTTGAACCTGCTTCAACAACAGGAACGATTTCATTTACAGCTGGCAAGTTGTTAATCTTGTAGCTAACCTTAACATTTTTGCAAGATACTGTTCCTGAGTTTACCAATGTCAATGAAATGTTTTCTTCGCCCATTTCGTAACCTGAAGCAACTGTATTGATTGCAAAAATAGACAAGTCGATACCTTTAGCTTTTTCAAGTTTTACATTGCGGACAAGAATTTTAAATTTGTCCTTGTCACTCAATGCCTGGAATCCTATGAAAATTTCCTGAGCTTTAGAAACAGAAATCAAGTGTTCAGCCTTAATATAATTATCGCCTTCTAAAATCTCACCGTATTCCCATACACGATTAGTCATTGCAGCATTATCCTGTTTTGCACCCCAGGCAACAGCCATTTTTTCACCGTACGAACTTCCCAGGTACTCGTATGACAACTTATATGCTCCTGCTTCTACGGAAATTGCAGGAGAAATTATCCAATCGTCAGCTTTAACGTAAGTGTATGGATAGTGAGCTGCCTTCTTATCGGCATTATACTTCCATTTTGTGCCGTCATTATTTGCATCGAATACTGCCCATCTGTTAAAATCAGACTCTGTAGTCATCGTACTTTCAAATACTGATTGTGCATTAGCTGTGAATAGATTCAATGCCATTGAAAATATTCCAACCTTTAGAAAAAAATTTTTCATAAACTTTAATTTTACAATTATATCAATTTCAATCCTAAAATATTCTAATATAATATCATACATAATGACATTAAAAAGACTGCTGAATATTACCTATCCCCGTTTATTTTTTTCTGACACCATATATGCTTTTATGGTCGTTTATCAAAATAAAGCAGCCTCATCCCTGAAGGGTGTGTGGCCAAGATGTACATAGGCGAGATCTGTCACTTCACGTCCGCGCGGGGTGCGTTTGATAAAACCTTCCTTGATTAGGAATGGTTCGTAAACGTCCTCGATAGTTCCCGGGTCTTCGCCGAGAGCAGTGGCGATAGTGGTCAGTCCGACAGGACCACCTTTGAATTTGTTGATAATTGTAGTCAGAATCTTGTTGTCGATTTCGTCCAGACCGTAGCGGTCGATGTTCAGAGCCTCCAGTGCATAGCGGGCAATTTCGGTGTCGATTTTGCCGTCGCCGCGCACCTGTGCAAAGTCACGAACACGGCGCAACAGCGCGTTGGCGATACGCGGTGTCCCGCGGCTGCGCAGTGAAATTTCGGTGGCGGCATCCTCGGTACAGTCGATGTTCAGCAGTTTTGCGGAACGTTTGACGATATTTTTAAGAATCCTGTGGTCGTAGTATTCCAGGTGACAGTTGATGCCGAAACGCGCACGCAGCGGAGAGGTAAGAAGACCGCTTCGGGTAGTCGCTCCGATAAGGGTAAACGGAGCTAAAGACAACTGAACGGAACGTGCGCCCGGACCTTTGTCTATCATGATATCAATGCGGTAGTCTTCCATTGCGGAATACAGATATTCCTCCACAATCGGACTCAAACGGTGGATTTCATCAATGAAAAGTACATCGTTTTCGTCAAGCGAAGTTAATATCCCGGCAAGGTCGCCCGGTTTGTCAAGCACCGGTCCCGAAGTGATTTTGAAGCCCACACCGAGTTCGTTGGCAATAATGTTAGACAAAGTGGTCTTTCCCAGTCCCGGAGGTCCGTGAAGCAGAAGGTGGTCGAGAGCCTCACCCCTCATGCGTGCCGCTGCAACGAACACACGGAGATTTTCGATAATCTTGTCCTGTCCGCTGAAGTCGTCAAAGCATATCGGGCGAAGGGCTTTTTCATAATCACCGTCCTTCTCGATGCGCGAATTGCGTATGTCAAAACTTTCGTCCATTATTTTTCTATTTGCTTTTACAAAGATAGTGAATTTTATTTTTTACCGAAACAAAAACGGCCGCGCGATGCGGTAAAAACAAAACCTCCGTACCGATACCTGATTTGTGGTATTTTTGAGCAGTTTGTCGGAACTTTCGAAACCTTTGTATTATATTTGCAATCAGCCAAAAGATTAATATACAACAATTATCGAATTATTGTCGGACGAACCGTGCAATGCATAAATACAATAAAATGAACCTTAAAAATTATCGAAATCCGGTAATTGCCCTGGCTGCAGTTACCATCTTTTGCTGTATGGTGTCCTGTAACGAAGATTACGACTTGTCGAAGGATATCAATACGGAAATCACCTTCGGCGGTTCTCTCGTCATTCCCGTGGGGGAATCCGTGGACTTGAAAATGTCGAGAATTATCGGACTTACCGATGAAATCGGAGTGAACGGGGACGGAATCTATTCGCTGTCAAAAGAGGACAGACTGGATGTAAACATTCCGTTTCAGGAACCGGTGCGTCTGGAGAATCTGACTACGGTGCTGAACAAAGAGTTTATTTATATCGATCCTGCGGGCCGTCCGAACAATGTTGTACTGCCGACATTCGTCATCAACAGTCATGTGGATTACAAACTGTCGGTCGATACTGAAGAATCCGTTCCGGCAGAGGTCAAGAAACTGACTTATGTGGAACTCGGCGACGTTCCGGTAAATTTCCACGTGGATATCCGGTTCGAAAATCAGGCGACTTTGCAAAAGATAAAGTCTTCGCTGCTGGACAATTTTACCGTCAAATTCCCGGAGATTTTCATATTTTCCAACGGAATGGAGAATTTTGACTATGCCACCAATACGTTGACGCTGAAAGATATTAATTTCGATGCCGGCGGCCGTTTGTCCGTTCCGCTGCAGTTGTCCGCACTTCGCAATTTCCCCGAAATTGATTTTGTGAATCATACCGTAAAGTTGAATTATGCGATTGAATGTCGCGGAGATTTGAATATTGAATGTTCCGGTATTACGCTGGCAGAGGTGCAGGACTTTGTCCTTGAAACGCAGCTTGAAATTCCGCATCTGACCATTGACCGCGCGCAGGGTATCTTCTGTCCGGAAATCAGCGTGGATGCTTCGACCGTCAATTTCGGCAAACTTCCGGAAATCCTGACTGACGGCAATACCAATATCAATCTGTCCCGCATATACGCGAACATGAATATCAAAGATCCGGTCGGAGTGCCGTTCAACACCAGATTCAGGTTTGTGGCATACGACGCGGCGCACAATCCGGTGAACGAACCGGTGGAATTCGAACTTCCGGTAAAGGCGAGCCGTGACTACAACGTGGTAAAAGAATCGAAATATATCGTGACCAACGACAGCGAATACACCGCTCCGGAGGGTTACGAAAAGGTGGTGGTGCCGAATCTGACAAAGATTGTCGGTTCGATTCCGGAATATATCTCCGTGCAGCCGACCGTTACCGTGGACGATACGCAGGAACACTATATCAAACTCGGTGAACCGCTGGCTGCATCCGCCAATTTCAGCATCAGTCTGCCGTTTGAGTTTAACTCCGGTTCAGAGATTCATTATGTCGAGTCTGCGGACAATCTGAAGGCGGATATTTCGGACATTCTCAGCAAGGTGGACGAGGCGATTCTGGAAACCGAAATCACCAGTACCGTTCCGATGGAACTGATTCTGAACATGAATCTTTTTGACAGTTTCGGCAACAGTCTGAACGACGGTATCGAGGTGACAAAAGATTTCAAAGTGAAACCGGGTACCAACGCTCAGATTCTTCAGTTCAAAGAATTGCTGGACGGCGCGCTGGAACAGCTGGACAAAATCGAATTCGACATCGTCGGCAGAGCTGCCGGAGACCGGGTGGCGATTGCTCCGGAACAGGGTATCAAACTGAAAGTCCGTGCGCGACTGCCGAAAGGAATTAATCTCAATTTTGACAATCTGTAATCTGCAAATACGATGAAAAATTTGACAAAATATACCGTTCTGATTCTGTTGATGGTGATGAGTGTGCCGAATTTGTTCGCGCAGACTCTCCGTTCAGGATATTTTATAGAAACATTGCCCACCCGCCACGAAATGAATCCTGCACTGACTCCGAATTTCGGATATACCGCACTTCCGATGGCAGGTGCGCTGAAAATCGGCGTGAATTCGAATCTCGGCCTTGCGGATATCCTTTATCCGAGGGGCAACGAACTGGTAACCGGTTTGCATCAGAGCGTTTCCGCCGCGGAATTTCTCGGCAATCTGAATAAAATGAACTCTTTGGAGGCGGATATCAAAACCAGCCTTGTTTCAATCGGATTCCATGGTTTGGGCGGGTTGAACACTCTGGCAATCAGTGCCCGCTCGATAACCGGAATTTATTTGCCGTACGACCTTTTCAAATTTGCCAAAGTGGGGCAGGAAAACGGTGCGGCTACCGAATACAATATCGACAATATGGCGGTGAGTACCGACAACTATGCGGAACTTTCACTCGGCCATTCCCATAAAATCGGCAGCAAACTGACTATCGGTGCAAAAGTGAAATTTTTGTTTGGTATCGCTTCTGCCGAGGCGAGCATCGACCGCCTGCATTTGATGATGTCCGCTGACAAATGGGCGGTAAAAGGGCGCGGTCATCTGTTTACCTCTTCTCTGTTGAATGTTACTTACGACAACGAGGGGATGATTGACACGTTCGAGACCGGAAATTTCGGCGCGGATAATTTTGGTGTTGGTTTCGATGTCGGAGCAAATTTTGATATTTTGCCGAATTTGAAAGTCTCTGCCGCTGTTGTGGATATGGGCTTTGTCAGCTGGAAAGGACATCGTTCCAATCTGATTGGCGAAGAATTCGTGTTCGACGGTTTTCACAATCTCGGAGCCGAGAAGGAACCGGGTATGCAGCAGTCAGCCTGGGATGACGAACTGGACCAGATTCAGGAAGATTTGAAAAGTCTGGTACGTTTCGAAGAGGGCGCTGAAGAATCCCGCATCAAAACACTGGCGTCAACGCTGAATATCGGCGTGGAATACGGCGTGCTGAACAATAAAATTACCTTCGGACTTTTGTCGTCCACCCGTTTCGGTATGCCGGAAGTGTGGGCGGAAGGAATGTTGAGCGTCAATTTCAAACCGGTATCGTGGTTTTCCGCATCCGTCAACGGCTCGGCATCCAATACCGGCTGTGCTTTCGGTGCGTTGATAAACTTTGCTCCGAAAGGGTTCAACTTCTTTATCGGCAGCGACTATATTCCTTACAGCTATTCCAAAGAAGGAATTCCGCTGCACAATGCCGCCGTAAATGCCGTGATGGGTATCAATATCACCTTCAATCACAAATAATATTTGAGTCACAATACAGAAAAGCGGGAACCGTTACGGCTTCCGCTTTTTTTTGATTAATCTGAGAAAAATTCGTTCGTATCCGGAAGACTGGATAAAACGTTACTTACTTTTTGCCTTTGTTGTCTTTTTCATCTTCGTCATCACTGTCGTCGAAAAAGTCTGTTGCCCCGGCATCTTTGTCTTTCATGTTTGAATACCATCTGTCGCGGGATCTGCGGAATTTTCTGAACATCTTTTGGGAGCCGGCCTGTGTCTGCTCGAAGCTCATGCTATTGTAGATGTTAATGGAGGTTGCCACCTTCTCCACATCCTGGTTGGCGCCGATGTAGGTAAACAGCCAGTCCTCTTTTTTCAAATTGTCGATAAGTTTGGCAATCTGTGTGCCGGTAAATTCTTCGGATGCGTTTTCATAGCCGTCAGTGATGATGGTAACGATAACTTTGTCGCCTTTTTCAACGTATTTGTGCAAATCGTTGACGCTTTTTCCGATGGCGTCATACAGCGGAGTGCAGGCGTTCGGGCAAAAGTCTTCCATTGTAATTTCTTTGACATCTTCCGCAAGTTTGCGGTCGTAAATCACTTTGTGTTCCATACTGTCGAAAAATACAAGAGTTACGAAATCCTGATTTTCTCCGTTGGACTTTTTCTGGGTTGCTTTGATAGACTGAATGGTTTCATTAAGTCCGGTAACTGCTTCGCGGTGCATGCATGACATGGAACCGCTTTGATCGACGATGATTAAGTTGTAAACTTTCATAAAATTAAAGAATTAGATTAATAAAAAATGTTTGTATGTGCTTTTCCTGCAATGTATTGTGTGATACTGTCGCGGGGAATTTGTTGTTCGTAGAATGATGGGGCAGAATAAGCGTGTGTCAAACCTTCTTATACAAAGAGAAGCATGTTTTTAATAAAATCAAAGTTTTTAAATGTAAATTTTTGAGTTGAAAAATGTTTTTTCGGCCGGATTTTCTTCGCCTTTCCGTTCCGGCCCGCTATAATATGAAGCAATAATAGTGCCGTTTTTTTACCCCCCCCTCCACAGATATTTAAACGCTTGATTTATTGGGAAAATGGCGAAAAACCGGATTTTTATTTTTAATTTTGCGGAACAAAACTAATTGAAGATTATGAAAGGTTTAGGATTCGTTTCAATTGTTGCTGGGCTGGCAGTGATGTCGGTTTTCTCTTCCTGCAGCGAAGAAAAAACAGCGAAATGTACCTCTTCCGATGCTGCCATCGAAGCGGTGATGACCAGGACCAGCGTTCGTGAATTTACCGCACAGAAAGTCGGCAAAGATACTGTAGAAATCCTTTTGCGTGCTGCCATGGCGGCTCCGACAGCGTGGAATTCACAGCCGTGGGCGTTTGTCGTTCTGGACGATGAGGCTCTGCTGGACTCTCTGGCAGTGATGAGCGGCAATAATGTCTGTGACCGTGCTCCGCTGGCTATCGTTGCCTGCGGTGATACTGCAAAGATGATTGACGGTGATGCTCGTGCTTATTGGATTAACGACGTTTCCGCTGCATCCGAGAATATCCTGATTGCGGCAAATGCATTGGGACTCGGTGCCGTATGGACTGGCGGATATCCGGATTCCGGTCGTGAGGCTGGCATCCGCAAAGCGTTGAATCTGCCGGCGAATCTTATTCCGATGAGTGTCCTTTGTATCGGCTATCCTGCAAAGAAACAGAAACCGCAGAACAAATGGAAAGAAGAAAATATATATTACAACCGTTTTGAACCGGAGAAATGATGAAAAATGACAATAAAAACGGCAGAAAGCCGCAGCATGACGTGATTAGAACATGGCATGTTGAAGAAGATGATTCGCTTCTTGAATTCGTAACAAAAATTTTGGCGGACCATACCAAAACAAAGGTCAAATCAATGTTGAAACATGACCAGTTTGCTGTAAACGGGATGCCGACATCGCAGTTTGACGCGCTTTTGCACCGCGGTGACGAGGTGAGCGTGAACTTTACAAAATCGTTCAAGGTATTCAAAAATCCGAGAGTAAATCTGGTTTACGAAGACCGCGAAGTACTGGTAATCAATAAGGGTTACGGTGTTCTTTCCATGGGTACCGACAAGGTGAAAGAGGGTACAGCCTACAGCATTATGCGCGAATATGTGAAATATTCCAACCCGAATGCAAAGGTGTTTATCGTTCACCGTCTTGACCGTGACACTTCCGGTCTGATGATGCTAGCCAAAACTATGGAGGCGAAAGACAATATGCAGCACAACTGGAACAATATGGTAATCAACCGCAAATATGTTTGCGTGGTTGAGGGTATTGTTGAGGACAAAACCGGTGTTGTAAAGAGCTATTTGAGCGAAACTTCACAGTTTGAAGTGTATTCCACACAGGAACCGAAAGAGGGCGCACAGCTTGCTGTTACGCGCTATAAAGTTTTGAAAACCGGCAACGGATATTCATTGCTTGAAGTGGAACTTGATACCGGTCGCAAGAACCAGATTCGCGTGCATATGAAGGATTTGGGACACCCGATTGTCGGAGACCGCAAATACGGTGCTCAGACCAGTCCGATTCACCGTCTTGCACTGCATGCTCAGACTTTGCGTTTCGTTCATCCGATTACCCGCAAAGAGATGAATTTCGAGCTTCCGATTCCGGCAAAATTCCTTGCATTGTTGAAATAAGCGGAAACTGAAAACAACAAAAATACAGTCGGCAAACGGTTGATAAAATGAGGTTTGCCGATTTTTTTTGTCAAAAAACTGCAAGAAAACTGAAAACAGTTTTTGTAAAGACGTAAATTTTTGTACTTTTGTATCCGCAATCCAAAGGAGTGATGCTCGAGTGGCTGAAGAGGCACGCCTGGAAAGCGTGTATACCCCTAAAGGGTATCGCGAGTTCGAATCTCGCTCACTCCGCAATTCAATCCCGATTTCTCGATGAGAAACCGGGATTTTTTGTTGTATAAAGTATATAAACAAATCGTTCGTATTGCTAATATTAATTTGTAACTTTGAAAACATATAATTACTAAAATAATACCAATAATGAATAATATTGAAATTGGAGAAAAATTAAAATTCTATTTCGAAGAACGAGGTATTCCAAAAGAGGAAATTGCTAAAAATTTACGTTCAAGCACGGATTTTGTTGAAAGATTGTACAACGGCAAATCAGTAGGCCCGTTGAATGCAAGATGTTTGTCAAAAGTATACGGTTTTTCTGCAAAATGGTTGATGACAGGTAGAGGTAATATGTTTATTGAAACATCATTATCCAATACATTCCCGGTTTATGAAGAAGAACTCTTCTTGGAAGGTAAAATGGACGGATTTGACTTGATTGATGAGTCCGAAGAAATAAATGAGTATGTATCTTATCCTGGATTACGAGTAATTAATGGTGATTTTGCATTATATATGAAAGGGTATTCAATGGAATGTGATAACCCTAAACGAAATATTCCGAATGGATCAGTCGTTTGCCTTCGTGAATGTGATACTGATTTTATTGATAGTGGTGATACATATGCTATTGCCACCCAAAACGGATATATGATTAGAAGAGTCCGCAAAGTTTCAGACGATAGAATAGTTTGTGAAGCATATAACGGAGAATATTCAGATGTTGAATTGTCTATTGAAGATGATGTATTAGGATTTGCTAAAGTAATTGGAGTAATAACTTTACATCAGGCATAAAAAATAAGCAACAGAAAAAGACCCGGAATCTCATTGAGATTTCGGGTTCCTTATTTTTTGTACGGTTTTGTATATCAGTTTCAGATAGAGATAGAGTAGCAAAGGAGCCACGACCACTACCAGCTTGTTGTATTCCCATGCACAGGGGAAATCAAGGTACATCAGCGAGAAAACGGCGCGCGTCATGCCGCATCCCCAGCAGTCCACTCCCAGAAAGTTGTGGAACAGACAGATTTGATGACCGCTGAAAATCAGTTCTGCAGGTATGCAGTAAAGGATTACTGGAACGAGCAGATATAGAATCAGAAAAAAGATGTTACTTGCTCTTGACGATTTTGCCATCTCCGTCTTTGAAAGTGCCCATTACAAGCATAATCAAATCGATAAGCGTCCATACGCCGCATCCGCCGGCAGTCAGCAGCTGTGCGATTCCGATACCGGTTTTCTTTGCATAGAAGCTGTGAATTCCCAGAGTTCCAAGGAAAATACAAAGAATCAATGTTACAATCCAGTCTCTGTCGCTGAGATTCGGGTCGATTTCCGGAGGACACTGGTTTTTTGTCGGCGCACCGCATCCCGGGCACATAACGGCATTGTCTGCCAATTCTTTACCGCAATTTGAACAATACATATTATTTGTGTTTTAAATTATAATTCGTGTTCGGTTATTGTATATAACAAAACAAAGTTAGCAATTAAAATCATTTGTCCGTGTCAAAAATGTTCATTTTTTTTGAGTATCGGAAACGGAAATAAAAATCCCGAAACCTCAACGGGCTTCGGGATTTTTACCGTAATAATTATGTCAATTATTTTGCGGGAACTTCACCGTACTGGTTTGCGCCGGCATCAGAATCCTGCATTGCCATCCAGACGATAAGCAATATGATGTTGACAACAGGGATAAGGAACAAAAGTGCCAGCCAGCCGCTCTTGTTGATATCGTGCAAACGTCTTACGGTTACGCCCGCTGTTGGGATAAACAGCAATAACCCTGCAATTGATGACAACCAGCTCCATACAAACCCAAGTATTGACGGAGCAAGCAATGCAAATACGTAGAACATCCAGAATTCTTCACGATTGGCTCTGCCGTTGAAATTTACATAATTTGTAAGATTTTTTTTGATAACTTCTGTGAATGTCATGATTGTTATATTTAGTAATTAATTCCTTTTTTGACAAGTATTGCAAAGTTATATAAAAAAAGCGATTTTTTATATAACTTTGTTATCGGGAAAACCTATTTTATGAATTGTTGCCAATGCCGAAGATACTTCAAATTAATATCGTAGCCGATTCCGGGTCTCATGGACGGATTGTCGGACAATTGAACAGTCGGGCAATGTCTCTGGACTGGGAGGGGTATATCGCATACGGCAGGGGCGAAACGGCTACAATCAATCCGCGTGCTTTCAAAATCGGGAACGATGCCGATATGTACTGCCATGTGCTGCAGACTCGGCTTTTCGATCGTCACGGACTTGGGTCTGTGAAGTCAACAGGAAAATTAATACGAAAAATCCGAGAAATCAGTCCTGACATTATCCATCTTCATAATATTCACGGCTATTATCTGAACTATAAAATGCTGTTCGAGTATTTGAACAGTACTGATATCCCCGTAGTGTGGACGCTGCACGACTGCTGGTCGTTTACCGGACACTGCGCCCAGGTGGCGTATACCAAATGCGACAAATGGCTGGACGGATGCTGTCACTGCCCGGAAAAGGGGAGATATCCGGAATCGTGGTTCACGGACCGGAGCGAGAAAAATTATGAACTGAAAAAGGCGTTGTTTACCGCCAATAAGAATATTACCGTGGTTGCCGTTTCCGACTGGCTGAAAGGTCTGGTGGAACAGTCCTTCCTGAAATGCCATCCGATAGAACGCATCTATAACGGCATCAACCTGTCGGTCTTTAAAAATCATGCCGACTGGGGCGTGAACGTGCGCAATCTGTACGGTATCGGTGAACGCAAACTCGTGCTCGGCGTTGCAAACCGGTGGAACGAACGCAAAGGTCTGGATGATTTTACCGCGTTGAGACGCATTTTAGACGATGAATATGCCATTATGCTGGTCGGGTTGACCGAAGGTCAGAAAAACGTACTTCCGGTGGGAATTATCGGTATCGGACCGACACGCAGTATCCATGAACTGGCCGGCTATTATTCCGCTGCGGACGTGTATGTAAATCCAACGTGGGAAGAGTCGTTATCTATGACAAATATCGAGGCGATAGCCTGCGGAACTCCCGTAGCCACCTACAATTCTGGCGGAACAGTGGAAACTCTTGACAAGAAAACAGGTATTGTTGTAACTCCGAAGAACATCGGAGCACTCGCAGAATCCGTAAAAATTATCTGCAACCGCCCGGACAGAGCATTGTTCCGAATCCATTGCCGCACCCGCGCCGAAGAGATGTTCGACAGTGCTCGCATGTGCAATGAATACTTTGCACTGTACAATAAAATACTTTCAAAGAAATAAGATAAATTTCGATTTTTTTTAATAAGATTTTCAGCCGGCCTTTGGTCGGCTGTTATTGTGTTTGGTCGGTTGGAAGCGGGGCGGGGGACGGGGTTATGAAATCGTTACGGTTGCTGAAAATACTGGCAATAATCACTTTAACGCTTGTATTTTTGTTTTTCTCAATTAAATTTTCTATTATTGCGTTTAAGGAAATATTTATTATATTACATCAGTTTAATGTCATTACTGGTTTTCGAATAAAATAAATCCCTTGCTGTAGTCCAGCTCTTTTGATGGGACGAATTTTTAACCCGATAACCGGTGTTATTCCAATCGGTTGCATAAAACAATTATAATAGTTTTATCGAATTTAAACTAAAAACGCGTTTGCAAGGCGCAATACCGGCTCGCAAAAAAACACCCCGGAGATTTCTTGCACAATATTTATGAAAAGAAACATGTTTATGCTGTTGATTATGGTGATTTGTTTCGCGGCTTTCGGAGCAACGCCCCCCCCAGTTTATCTGGTGAATGTCAGCAAGCCGAGTAAAAGCAACGGCTACAAGGGATATCCCTACAGAAGCTGTTCCTCTCCAAAAGTCAAGTTGGGAGGCGGACTGAGTTGGTACGGCGGATTTACCCTCAAC
>SAMEA104404097__coassemble_1679_pt1 | contig 17577 bp, 15 predicted proteins | sample SAMEA104404097__metabat2_high_PE_098 | metagenome-assembled genome bin SAMEA104404097 (sample SAMEA104404097) | Balaenoptera acutorostrata | reverse complement strand
AAAGACATAAAAAAAGTTCAAACAATATAATGTGTTTGAACTTGCCGCCCGGACGGGCAGAATTATAATAAATTTTCGGTAATTATTTTTTTTAGAAAGCATAGCCGAATCCTATGTTTGCATAAATTGGGTACATCGGGAAGTTTATGGTTTCAAAATTGCTTTTGAAGATGTCGCTCAAACCCCATGTCAAATCCGCAAATACTTTCAAATGTTTGAATGCACGCCAATCCGCTCCAAATTGGATACCGCATTGCGTACTGCGTAATTTGTTGGAAAAATCGTAGGAAGCAACGGCTCCATCACGAAAATAAACTTTGTCGCCGGTAGGGTCGCCCTGGCGGATGTATCCTTCATATACTTCCCCTGAGAATTCTTTGCTGATAAGGAACGAGACATACGGACCAAGTTTCAAATTCCACCGGTTGTTGATTTTCCATGCAGCCAAAACGGGAATTGTAAAGCAAGAATTGCGAACTTTGGTCTTTACGCCACCAGTCCAGTTACCTTTCACTTTGTTACCGTCATTGCCGAAAATCTCCATTCCGTAGTTTTTAACGGTTGCTTTTGTTGTCATATTTTTGTTTTCAAGACGAATACCGATATTCAACCCTAATTTCTTTTTTTTGCCGAACCATTTGACCACATTGCCTTCAACGGAAAAAGAGAGGGTAGGGTTATAGGTGTCAATACTTCTGATTTCAGCAGGCAGAGGCAGAGGGGCTGTTCCTCCGAGAACAAATCCGGCTTTGGCTTCATATTCAATACCTTTTAATGCTGATTTGATAATGCCTATAGTCCTGTTTTTCTGGGCATTTGCTGGGGTGTTCCCGAATAATAGCACCGCAAACAGCATTGCAGTTGCAATAAATATTTTTTTCATAATAGTTATTCGTAAATTAGTTCCATTTCATCCACAAGCAAAGTGCTGCCTACAGCTCCGCAAAATGTTGCACCTTCTGCACTTGATGCGCAAACAATGCTCAAATAGTATTTGCCTTCATTCAGTTTTGCAGGGTCTATGGTTTTGCCGTACCGTTCGTAGTCGAATTTTATATCGAAAGTGGCCCACTGAGAGCCTTCGGTTTCGTGCGGATTGTCGATAACAGCTACAGCAACCATATTGGGATGTTCGAAATTTTGTATTTGAATATTTCCGTCAAGAACCGGAACTTCGTCGGTAGATTCAAAAAATATTGCGTAGATATTGAAAATATCTTTTTTGTTTACAACTTTTCCATTTTCAGTAAATACCTTTCCCGCCGAATATTGGTAATGTCCTTTCAGCCTAAGCGGTTTGTGTGTGAACGGCAGTCCGAATCTGGTGGCTTCCAGCGGTTTGCTCAACGCCTGTCCCATATTAAAATGACCGAGGAACAGATTTCCTGCAGCAATCGGCATTTTTACCATTGCCCCCATATCTCCTGTGGAGCGTGTAACCATAGCGGCACAATTTCCGGAATATCCGTCCGGAGAGAGGAATGTCGGGTATTCAAAGGTGTCCGCGGTGCTGACTGCCCAGGCAAAACCGGCATTCCCGCTTGCCCATTCCAGAGTAAATTCGGGATTGTTTTCATATATAATATGATATTTTCCGTTCTTTTTCGCTTGTTCGAAGTGAAAAACGTCCGGCATGAAACTTTTATTTTCCACCATTAAGGCGTATGTTCTGTGCCATTTCCCGTCCTCGGAGGTAACGGTATATCTTACCGGGCGTTTGAAGTTGTGAACGCTGCCGCTTAAAGGCTCTATTGTTGCTCCTTCAGTCAGTTCAAATTCGGGAGCCAAAGCAGTTATGTCAACCCCTTCTTTAACCGGAAGGAAGACGGGATATGCGTTTAAATCGGAATCAAACGATTTTGTAACGTCAATCTCAGGTTTTTGCAAAATTGATTTCGGCAGGATACATTTTTCAATATCCGCTTCTGAATTCGGAAGTTCGTCCTGAATACAGGATGTTAATATAGCAGCGGCCAGTGTTATTAAAATATACACCGGAAAACTGCATTTGAAATGTTTCATTTCTGATAGTGATGGCTTATGTTATTCATTTTTGCGGTACTCCATCGGACTCATGCCGGTGTGCCGCTTGAAATATTTGCCGAAGAAAGACATATTGGCAAAGTTCAGAGAGTCTGAAATTTCCTGAATCGGAATATCTGTTGATTTAATCTGTGATTTTGCGTCCATAATCACCATGGAAGCAATAACGTCAGCGCAAGTTCTGCCGGTAGCCTGTTTTACCACGGCACATAAATGGGCATGGGAAATCTTCAGTTTTTCCGCATACCATGCCACATTTCTGTGTGTCTGGTAATTTTTCATAACCAGCTGTGTATAACTCATACATAACTGTTCGCTTTTGGAAACCGAGACACTTTTGCTCTGGTTGCTTCTGTGCAGCAGCTGCAGGGTTGTATGAATATCATTGAACAGATTGTCCGCGATATCATTCTGAATTTTGTTTTCGGTAATAAAAGCATAGGCATCAGCATATAATCTGAATTGCTTTTCCAAAATTTGCGCTGCCGAGGTACACATGGAAAGTTTTGGATTTGCAAACGAATTACACATTACTTCCAAAAAAAATTTTGAATTGCTTTTCTGGCTGATGTATTTGAACGAGAATCCAAAAAAGTAAATTTTCAAATTTCCCTCAATTTTCTCAAACTGGAACACGCTGCCCGGAAGCAAAACGATAATGTCATTTTCACGGACGGTGAGTTTGTTCAAGTTGATGGTAATATCTACCGAGCCCCCCATGCATAATGCTACAATTTCACATTTCAGCCTTACGGGATAGTGGGCATAGAGGTTCAGCAAATCGGCATTGATATCAGCACCGACCAACCACAACTCTGGGAAATCTATTTTTGGAAGTTCTTTATCCATCTCAAATATAAATTTGAATGTCTTATGTGTAAATAAGGGATTCGTTGCTGTTATTTATTCAACACAATACATTTGTATATTCCGGAAAAGGCTGCACACAGATAGTGCAACCTTTATTTTTATTATGTCTGAAATCCGGATTTTATTTTGAAGGATGAGTATTGATACCGATATGAATTTCTGTTGTTGTATCAATAACTTTCGGAAGGTCTTTCAACAATTGCGGAACAATCATTTTTACGATTGCAGTCATGTCAGACTGACCCATAGCTCCGATAATCAAATCAGAGATAGTGTTGCGCAATGTTTCGTCTTCACAAATAGGTTTCAACATCTTCAATATAGGAAGAAGAGTCTCTTCGCTCAAATAGAACTGGGAAAGGTTCTTATTTTCGTCATATTTGTATTCGATGTTCACACCTTCCAACATCAATCTTGAAATTTCAACGCTGACCTGCTGAATCAAAGCAGGAAGGTCTACAGATGATTTTGAACGCGAAGCCGCATTGTTTTCAAGAATACCTGCAAGGTTGATGAAAAGTTTGATGCGGTTTGCGTTAACTATGCTGTAAGTTGCGTAGTTAAGCGGAGATTTGGACCAGTCGGCATCTGTCGCCTTGTCTTTGTAGTTTGCCTGAATGTTTCCGTCAGGAAGGAAAGTGATATCGTTTACAACCATAGTCAAAGCCTGACCGAGAGTAACTGCATTGTCAATGCCTTCGATATTGATAATCGGGAAGATAAGCAACAGTTTCAATACGTTGTCAAGTTCATAGTTCGGGTCGCCAAGGAAATTGATTTTTGCATCAGCTTTCCATGTAAGTTCAACCGGAAGATTGTCTTCTGCAGAAACTACCTTGAAAGTTTTTCCGGTAAAGTCGTTGGCAGCCATTTCGACATTAAGGTCAAGTTTCATGCTGCTTTTTGTAACAATACCTGCATATTTAACCTTGTTGCCGTTTCGTTTTTCCTCTCCGGAGAAAGAAACTCTGTCACCGTCAATTTTCAGGCTTACGTTAAGGGTTGTAGTAGCTTCACCCGGGATAACGCCTGCAGTTTTGATTGCAAGACCTGCATTCTCATTTTTAGTAAGAGGACTCTGTATGCCGCCAATTTCAACCGGTTTTCCGGAAAGAATAATCTGAGCTTTTGAACCGTCGTTCGGGTTCGGAATAAATTCAGCCTGTTTGCCGTCCATCGGCTGTCCGCTGTATGTAAGGGTCAGACCGTTTGTATTATCAAATCTGGTAGCATTAATAGGACAGGTTGGTACTTTATCTTCGTCGCTGCAAGATGTCGCTGCAAAGTTTAATATCAATGCAGCCAATAAGTAAATTAAAAATTGTTTCTTCATTTGTTGTAGTTTTGGTTTATTTTTCTGATGCAAAGTTACAGTCGTTCTCTTTTGCCGAAAAGGTCTATTTGTCCTATTATTGTTCCAAATTTAAGATTTTGTATTTGCAAATTCATAAAATGCAAACTTTAGGCAAATATTTAGATATAAAAAGGTACTTAATACAGAAATATATAGCCATGCAAATGAATTTTAACAGACTATAAAAGGTTATTAGTTTTAATTGTGTGAGATTTTCTGATTCTTAAGGAAATTGGTCAATCTTTCACATCTATAAAAAATAATCATCAATTTTTTGGTTGGATAAACAAAATGGTCTATATTTACTATAAATAAGTAGAATATGTTATCAAAGTCGGAGTACAAGAAAAAAAATATAGAGTTTCTTAAACAGAAATCAAAAGAGGAGGGCATAACAAAACTTCAAGGCGGAGTGCTGTATGAAGTACTTGAAAGCGGAGAAGGTGGCAAATCGCCGAACCTTGGCAGTGTGGTGCTTGTATATTATAGAGGTACGCTGATTGACGGAACAGAATTTGACAGCAATTATGACGACGCCTGTCCGATGCCTATGCGTCTTCGTGATTTGATAGACGGATGGCAGGTTGCCATAACCAAAATGTGCAAAGGAGACAAATGGAGAATTTATGTGCCGGCATCTTACGGATACGGTTCACGGCGTGTTGACAATATCCCTGGAGAATCGACTCTTGTATTTGAGATTGAATTGACAGGTTTTCAATAAATACTAAAAAAATATATATGTTATGAGTGAGAAAGATGACGACCTTGTTGTTCTCAATCATTACGAGAACACGGTTGATGCAAATGTAATGGCCGGAATGCTTGAGGCTAACGGGATTCCGTGCATGATTCAAAATGAAACCGCATCTATTGTACTGGAAATGGGAAACTGGAGCAAACCCCGTATTCTTGTTTTCCGAAGAGACCTTAAAGATGCCATGGATTTGATTGAAGGTTCGGAATTATGAATTGGAAAGTTAAATGAAAAGCCGTTTCCGGTGAGGAAACGGCTTTTTGTGTATAAGAGAGAATTCGATTATTTTCTTCTTCTGACGGAATGTGCTGCTCCGCTGTTGGAAGTCTTGACCTTGGCTTGTTTAACCTTCGGTTGTTTTTTCTTTTTGTCTTTCTTTTGTTTTTTATCTTTTACCGCTTTGTCTCCGCGTGAACTTCTTGTACTGCGGGTGGATTTGGTAACTTTTTCTTCGTCCCGGGTTGCAATCTGAGTAGAGTCCGCAGCAGCTTCTGCGGCTTCTCTTGCTTCCGCTATCGCCTGAAGTTCTTCACGAGTAGGAACCCAAAGATTCTTGTCATAGTTTTCAAGACGGTTTTGGATGCTGTCCTGAGCGCGTTTCAAATCGTCCGGGTCAGGATACAGCTGCATCATTGATTTGTTTTTCAAATTGCGGGTCTTGTAAATTTCTCCGTCATACATTGCAAGATTGAAGAAATCGTCGTAGTTGTATTTCGGCAGGTTGTTGTCATCGTCTGTAAAGATGTACTGCTGGGACAAAGAGGGGCGGAGTGCATCGAATTTAATCCAGAACATCGGATATTTGATTGGCTCGCCGCCGAAGTCTCCCGAACGGTGAAGAACCGGACAAATAGCTTCGACCCTTTGTTTCATATTGTTGCTGACGCGGTCAAATTCCCAGCGTTCAAGCACATAGTAGCTCAATACTTCGTTGGACGGAACGTCGCTTTCTTCAATAATGAATTTGGGATTCTTTTCAGAACTGCCTTTTGCATCAGAATAAAGAATGTGGAAACGGTCCAGCATATCTTTAACCTTGATTTTGTATTTGTCGGTAAAGATTTCTCGTCCGTCAAGGTATTCGTATGCCGCAATCTGGTTGTTTGCAAGCAGGCGCATGATGATGCGGAAAAGGTTTTCCTGATTTTCTGTCGGTTCTTCCGGATAGTAAAGAGCCATATTTTCAACCTTTGTCAAATCCAGAGAACGGTATATGATGCGCATCCAGGTCAAATCAGCATCTGAAACAGGTTCGTGTTTGTAAAACGACTGCATTCTCTGAGTGATTTCAGGAATACCATCCTGTTTGTCTTTTTTGTCTCTGTCGTCTTTGCGTCTTATGATAGATGTTGAACCGCTTTCCTGAGCGACGGTTTCACATACGCCCCAGGAAAAGAACATTGCAGCAACAAATATGATTTTTAGAAGTTTCATAATATATATGTTCTAATAGTCTTACAAATTTAGTTTACAATCACTTCCATCGGAGAAATGGTTCTTTCGATACCGTCCGGACCGATTGCGCGAACGCGGGAAATGTAGAAGCGTTTGCCTCTTGACAATCTGCGGAAACTGTTCTTCTGTCTTTCGGAGAATTTGTCTCCGTTTGAAATTTCCGGAATGGCGTTGCCCATAGAGTCAAAGAAAACGGTTTCAAAGCTGATGACGCGGAAATTTATGTTCAACAGGTCATCGTCGATAGCGGCAGCGATTCCCGGAGTCTGAAGCAACAGTGTTTTAGGGAACGGTTTTCCGCCTTTGTATCTGTCTTTGTTACCTTTGCTGTCTGTGTAAACGATAAACGGAGTAGGATCCGGCAATTTGCGAACGCGGAAAGTTGTTGTTGCCATAGTCTGTTTTCTTCCGTCCACGGCAGCGGTAACGGAAACAACAGCATCCGCACCTACTTTTGACGGTTTCGCCACCCAGATATCTCCCTTGCGGGTAAGTGTACCGTTGGTCATGGATGCGCTGATGGCATTTGTCGGAATTCCCGGAACTGCGATGGATATCGGGTTTTCGATGCCGGCGTAAAGCACGTTCATCATGGTTGCCGAAACTGTAGCCATCGGTTCGATAACGGTATATGAGGAAGCAAATTCATGGCGTGTCATAGAGCCGTCGCCGCGAGGAACTTCCAGATATCCTTTATAGTCAAATACGCCTGTTTTGCCGGTGAAGGCTTCGTACAGACCTTTGTCGTTTTCAAGTTTTTTGCCGTTGATAAAGATTGCAGGGCGCTGGGTGGTATCCACAGCTGCAAGCACGATGTTTGCGCTGTATTTGCTTCCGCGCATTACGTTGCGAGATGACGGAATTACGAATGCGGATACTTCGTTTACACGAACGTCGCCTGCGTCGATATTGTTCAAAAGAGTGTTCAACGCTTCACCTTCGGCATATTTGATATCATTTTGTACTTTGGTCAGCAATGTTACTGCGGCAACCACCGGCATATTGTCAAACATGTCTTCTTCCCAACGTTTGTCGGTAAGAGTACCTTTTGCTCTGCGGGCAACGGTTGAAAGAGCACTTTCGATATTGTTGCGTTTCAACGTATCAGTCATTATGGCTGTAACATAAGTTCTGTACGCATCGATTTTTTCGCGAAGATTCTTTCCTTTGCCGGAAGACGGAGCAAGCATAACGATAGCTGCTGCGTCAAGGTTGTCAAGGTTTTCAATATTGTTGATATCTGCGTCGCTGCCGTCTGCTTCCTGAACGATTTCAAGTTTCAAATCGTCCACAAGGGTGTACAGCGAATCGGTACGCAGGATAAGTTCAGTAGCTTTTTTGTACCATACACCGCCTTTTTCCGGATTTTTCTCGTTGAAAGCGGCCAATTGATTGTAAATAGCGGCATTACGCTCCGAAATGTTCTGGTTTGTTCTACTCAGACCGTCTTCTACCTGTGTGAAGCCGTTCAGAACATCACTTGAAACATTCAAGGCAAGCATTGCTGTAAGAACGATATACATCAAGTTTATCATTCTCTGTCGTGGAGACATACGCGCTATGTTCTGGGAACCTGCCATTTATATAGAATGTTTAATTGTTATATTTTTTCGGAATTACGTTTTTCCGCGTCTTTGATAATGTTGTCAATTTCGTCACCGTTTTGCGGCTGCTGAGCCATCATGCCCTGCATTGCGCCCGGATTGTACATATTTACTGTCATTGCGCGAAGCATCTTTTCGTACACGCTGTTCAGCTGTTTCATGTAGTGAGCCATCTTTTCAGTTTCTTCGCAGTAGCGGATGCTTTCGTTGGCAGATTTTTCGTACATGTCGCGGATATCTTTCAAGCCGCGGTTTACACGGTCGATACTGTCAAGCTGTGAAGAGATGCTCTTCAACTGGATTTCGTAAATAGTATTCAATCCGCCGATGTTTCTGTTCAAATCGCTCATTTGCTCTACATAGCCGTTTGAGCTTGCAGTGATTTGAGTGCTGTTGTCTGTAATTGCTTTGTAACTGTTAAGCAATGTATCTGAAACATTGTTCAGAGATTCAGTAGTGTTGCGCAGATGTTCCATCTGTTCTGCGATACCTGAAATCTGGTTCAGGTACTGCTGAGTGGCATCTGTCAATTCTGCCATTCTTGAAAGCTGGTCGCTTGCAGCAGCCATTTTAGCAATGCTTTCAGAAAGGCTTGTTGTATCAGCTTCAGAAAGTTCGATACCGGCCGGAATACCTGCAGCACGTTTTGCTTCGTCGCCTGAAACGTGAATACCTCCGGCAGCACCGGAAGCGGAACCACCGCCGATAACGACTGTACCGCTGCCGCCTGCAAAATTAGGACGGTCTTCAGGGTCTTTGGAATTCAATACCGGGAAAACTTCTTCCCATTTGTATTCTTTCGGCGGACGGTCGAATGCTGTAAGGATAAACATGATGACCTCTGTACCCATACCGATTGACAACAGTGTACTGCCGCCCGGTAGGTGAAGAATCTTGAACAATGCACCCCAGATTACGACTGCAGCACCGATACTGTATGCGAAGTTGAAAAAGCGTTGTCCCTGTTCACTGGAAAGGAACTTTTCTACTATATTTTTATATCTTTTAATCTTTCCCATTTCTATGTTTGAAATTTAAAATGGATAAATCTGTTATTTTCTACCTTTGGCAAATCCGATCTGGCTGCGTACGCAACGGAATCCGATATAACTGCGCTGTTCGTTTTGATATTCCCACATTCTCAAGTCGCTGCGGATATCTTTTGCAACGTCTTTCCATGAACCGCCGCGGACAATCTTGCGAGACATCTTGTAAGGGTCTTCTTTGGCAACATTGTAACGGTATTCAGGGTTAAGGTCGCTGGTAAGTTTGTTCAAACTTTCAGTGTATGCTGTGGAAGTCCATTCGCTGACGTTACCTGCCATGTCGTACAAACCGAAGTTGTTTGGAGAATATGTACCGACCTTGGATGTAATCAGGTTGCCGTCCTTGATGTAGTTGCCTTCCATCGGTTTGAAGTTCGCATAGAAGCATCCTTCGTCTTCTGAAATCGGAAGGTCGCCTTCCCACGGATATTTGTTCTGGTCAACACCTGCGCGTGCTGCATATTCCCATTCGGCTTCTGTCGGAAGACGGTAAGGTTCGATATACACGCCCTGTTTGCCAAGAGAACGGCGAAGGAATTCTGTACGCCATGCTGCAAATGCGCTTGCCTGCTCCCAGCTGACTCCGACAACCGGATAATCCTGATAGCCTGCGTGTGCGAAATACATTCTGACGTAAGGTTCGTTGTATGCGTTTTCGAAATCGTTTACCCAGCATGTTGTATCCGGATAAACATTTACGATATAAGTGTTCAAGAAATCAAAGTCACCTGTCAAACCGCGAGTAACTGTTTCACGGATAATTTCGCCCTCATCATTGATATAAGCGGTATCCTTGCTGATCACCGGAAGTTCGTTGCTCGGTTCGATATCGGTGTTATACACTCTGCGGCGCGGATCCTTGCGGAATTTGCGTTTTGCAGCTTCTGTGTGGTTGAAGATTTCGTAACGGAAGTTCATCTGTTCCGGGTCAAGTTCTTTGACGCCTGTAATCGGGTTGGTGCGGTACACGCTTTCGATAGCGCGCGCTTCATCTTCGTTAGCGTTGCGCCAAGGAATGTTTTTGTTCCAGTTCAGGTAAGGCTTGATAGGGTTGCCTTCCTTGTCTTCCTCGATTTTAAACTCTTCGTTCCCACCGAAAGCAGGGTCTGCAAGACGTTCACGGATGATAGAGTCACGTACCCAAAGCACAAACTGTTTGTATTTTGAGTTGGTGATTTCAGTCTGGTCCATCCAGAATGCGTCAACGGACATACCTCTGGGATTTGCTTTGATATTAAAGACGCTGTCGTCAGCATTCGGTCCTGTTTTCATGGAACCTCGATCTACAAGAACCATACCGTAAGGAGTCGGTTCTCCCCATGCTACACCACCGACTCCGGTAACTTCGCCACCGTTTCCGGCGTTGCTGCCACCGCGTGAGGACATACAGGATGTCGCTGCTATCGCAATAAATATATAAAATAATAACTTTTTCATATTCTTACATTATACGAATACTCTTATGTTTATTTTTATTTTTCTCTCCCAAATTTAATTTCAAGTTGTAGCTTACAAAAATTTCATGGCTGCCACTGCTCACTTTTGATATTGCAGAGGTCGGATAATCGTAGCTGTAACCTATAAAGAAATTCTTGAATTCTGCACCCAGCATGATTGAAACCGCATCGTTGGTACGGTAACCGATACCTGCGGAGAACATCTTTTTATATCTTACACGAGCGGTTATATCTGCCTGAAATATATCAAAGTCTGTTCTTAACAATACAGACGGTTGTATCTCAAATAACGTATTTTTTATCGGAATATTGCTGCCGCCCATAAAATAAAGCATTCTGCCCAGCTTCCCTTCGTAACTTTTGTCCTCCATTCCGTCTGCGTTCAGCTTCATTGTCGGCTCGAGAATATGGGTTCCGGAAAGTGCCGCCCAGAAATATTTGTGGGTAAAATGAATACCGAAACCAAGGTCGAATGCAGAACCTTTGACATCGCTTGTAGGTACTCCTGAGTCTGTCCCTGTACCGCCTGTGCCGCCAGGATTGCCTTCTGGTCCTGCTTCTCCGCCTTCGGTGTCTTCAGCTCCCGTTCCATCGGGAAGAACCGCTTCGGAACCTTTGAAAGCCTGCTCTGCATAACCGATTTGCGCACCGATGCTCAATATTCCTTTAAAAAGTTTGATTTTGTAGGATAACTGCGCTCCGATGTTCAGATTGCTGAACAAACCGATGGATTCCTGGTTGACTAGAATACCGCCTCCGAATCTTTTTCCGAACAGTTTGAACGGAGAGTCAGCTGCAGCGATAAATGTTTTGGGCGCATTGTCAATGCCTACCCACTGCATCCTTGTTCCGCCTCGGATATTGATAAAGTCTGTTGTTCCAGTGGCTGCTGGGTTGAAATAGTTCTGTACCGCCCAATACTGGGTTAACTGCGTGTCGGATTGTGCTAACGCAATGGACCATGCAGTAATAGTCATAAGTACAAGTAATATAATATGTCGGCTGCTAAATTTCATTATTCAAAATAGAATGAAAGTATCACCATTTGCTGGGTAACTTTCTTCAGCGAATTGGTATATTTTAATGTTTCCGGTTCATCGCTCAAATCCGGACGCTTGTGGTCTAATATGTCTGTAAGTCCGAAACAGAATTTAAGTTCCGGAACAAGTTTGAAAAAGGGCAGGTAGAAATCGCATCCGAAACCGACTGTTATCATAACGTCGCTGGATTTGAATTTCAGAAAGTCGCTTCTCTTTTTTGATAAGTCAAAAGTTCCCATAATGCCGGCAGTTACATACGGACGCATATTGCGGTATCTTTCTGCAGAGGCTTTTACTTCGAGAGGAATGATGATGGAACTTGTTTTGACATTCTGGGATTCCCATTTGTCGTTGGCGGTATCGTGGAATTTGATTACTTTGTTGCCGAAGCACATACCCGGAGACAGACGCAGGTTGAAATGTTTGTGCATTCTCCAGTCGCCCATGATGGTTACGTTAAACGCCGGGGAGAAATTCGGAACTTCCATAAACCAAGTTTCTCCTGTTTCTGTGGCGTAGCCGCTGTGCGTGAACTGGAAATCCTGAGTGTGTACACCGACGGAGAATCCGAAATGTAGTATTTTATTGTCGACATAGGGACGGTTTTTAATCCGGTCATTGTCCTGAGCCGAAGCTGCTGTAGCGCTCAGCAAAAGTATTATAAATAATATTTTTCGATATATGTATGAATTCATTATTATTTTAAACGCAATAATCTTATTGATATTGCAAAGTTCTGTAAAAATCATTAAATTTGAATTCTAAAAACGAATAAAATGATGGCAGGATTGGATTGGAAAGACAAATTGGCGCAGACTTTTAACATTGACCCTTCAGAAATTGCTCCGAAACCGGAGGTCGAAGAGGGAAAGCCGTCGTTGGAAGCAAAGCAGAATCTGAAGATTATGCTTGACAAACGAAACCGCAACGGCAAGGCGGTTACTTTGATTGTGGATTTCAAGGGCGACGACGAGGCTGTCAAGGAACTTGCCAAAGAGTTGAAGACCAAATGTGGTTCGGGCGGCTCTGCCAGAGGCTCAGAAATCCTTATTCAGGGAGACTTCAGAACAAAAGTCAAAGAACTCCTGGAACAGAAGGGATTCAAGACCAAAATTATTTAATCCGATATTATAAACGAAAAACACCGAATTATGCTTAAAATTACCAAGGCGTCAGCCGGATCAGGAAAAACATTTGCGCTTGCGCAGGAGTATATCACACTTGCACTTGGCAGAAGAAACGGCGGCGGAGAACCCGTGCTGCTAACAAAATTCCCGAAAGAAAAGAATTTTGATTCATACAGCAGAATTCTCGCGATTACCTTTACCAACAAGGCTACCGAGGAGATGAAACAGCGTATCGTCAAGGAACTGTATCTGCTTGCGGACGGTCGTGAAAGCAACTATCTGAAGCATTTGATGGAATATTACCGAGCAACCGAGGCCGAAATCCGCGATTGTGCGCAAAAGGTGATGACCGAACTGCTGTTCAACTTCAGCAGTTTCAATGTCAGCACCATTGATTCCTTCTTTCAAAACATATTGCGAACATTTACCCGCGAGCTGGAGATGAACGACGATTTCGGCATCGAAATGAATGATGAGGCCGTTATCATGCAGTCCATTCACAATATCGTGAGCAATGTGGACAATTTTAAGAGCGAAAGACGCCAGGACAAGAAAATCAGTCTGAAAAGTGCGCTTGAAAAATGCGTGCGACAGAGTGTGGAGTCCGGAAACAGCTACAATATCTTTAAAGAAAAAGGCGTGCTGGCGGATATCGCGTCATTTCTGAGTTCCGAAGAATTCAAATGCCGCAAAGAAGATTTCGAAGCCTATTTTAGCAAAGAGAACATTGATACATTTATAGCTGCGATAAATGCCCGCAAGAAAGAATTGAACGAAAATATCGTGCAGTATGCGCAGAATTTTGACGCTGTACTTAAAAATGCCAAATTCGAGGACTCTTATTTCAGAAGCGGAACGAAAAACAGTGTTTTGTCTGGTATGAGGGCACTCCTGAAAGGTGAAAAATATGTACCGACTGCCGGATTCCTGTCCGGATGCGCTGACCCGGAGACCAAATTGCCAAAAAAGGATACAAAAAAGTATTTTGACCCCATAATGCCGGATTTGATGGCTATTTTGCAGGATGTTGAGGCGTGGAATTCCGAAAATACCTTTGTGGTACTTGTGCGCAAGGATATTTACGCTATCAGCCTTCTCGGCCACATTTATAAAAATATGATGCAGTTCGTGAAGGACAACAACGTCATGTTGCTGTCCAATACCAACGAAGTGCTGAACTCCATTATAAAGAAAGACGACGTGCCGTTTATTTATGAGCGCGTCGGCATGTATTTGAACAACTTCCTTCTGGATGAGTTTCAGGACACCTCCCGAATGCAGTGGGACAACTTGAAACCGCTGCTTGAAGAGAGCCTTTCCTGTGGATTCAAGAATCTGATTATCGGTGACGTGAAGCAATCCATCTACCGTTTCCGTAATGCCGAACCGGAACTGCTGCAAAGCGGTATCGAAAAAGATTTGAATGATTATCAGGTCGATGATGGCGGTTCTGCCAGAAATCGCAGTACCAACTACCGCAGTTACCGCAATGTTGTCAAATTCAACAATACATTTTTCAAACTGCTCGCCAAAATGATTGGTATCGAGCGGAATTCTGAACTGATTACCGGTTATTATCAGAATGTGGTTCAGGAAATCAAGAAAGATATCGAAGGATACGTTTGTGTTGAAAATCTTGAGGTGTCGGATGATGCCGAAAAGAACGCCAAAGAGCAGGCGAAAGAACGTACGCTTCAAATTATACGCGATGCGCAGCAGCGTGGTTACAAGCAGAAAGAAATCGCCATTCTGGTGAGCGTAAACCGTGAAGGAGCTGAAATGGTCAACTATCTGCTGGACCACGGCAAGGGGGATGTCAATGTCATGTCCGAAGAGGCGTTGCTGCTGAAAAATTCGGTGTCCGTGAATATTATTCTCGGTATTCTGGCGATGCTGTCCAAGAAACTGATGACAGCCAGCACCGAAACCTCTGCGGATATTTCCGGTGTGATTGCCAAACTGCATCGCAAAATGGCGTGCGGCAACGGTGGCGTGATTACCTCTATCTTTGATGAGGGGGATAAAGACGATAACGAATCGCTGGTGGAAAAAATTTACACCGATGAAATTTCGCTGTACGAAATCGTGGAAAAAATCGTCAAAATCTATGTGCCGGAGGAAACGCAGAAGTCCGAATGCGCCTACATCCTTGCATTTCAGGATGTGGTGATGGACTATTGCGCACAAAATTTGCCTACTATAACAGCATTTTTGAACTGGTGGAATCTGCACGGGGAAAAGCTTTCCATCGCTTCGCAGAAAGATTCCGATGCAGTGAATATTATGACTATCCACAAGTCCAAAGGGCTGGAATTCCCGATTGTGATTATTCCTTTTGCGAACTGGAAACCGTTCAACTCAATGGAACGTACATTCTGGGTGGATACTACTGAATTGCGACAGAACGTAACTTACAAAAATGCGCCGCCGATGCTGTCCGTTGCACTGAGCGACAAGGTAATTGGTACCGTTTTTGAAAAACAGTACAACGATTACCGTATCAAGCAGACTATAGACTGGCTGAACAAAACTTACGTGGCGTTTACCCGTGCGGGCGAGGAGATGTATATCATCACTGACTACAAACAGCCGAAAAAAGAGGAAAAATTCCCGACAGACCTTGCTCCGCTGGTGTGGAAAACATTGTGCTGCAATGAAGTCCCGTTTGAAGAACCAGACAGCGATATCGTTGCCGACTTTACAAAAGAGCCACCGGTGGAAGAATCGGTTGACGGCGGCAATGTGGTTCTCCGTAAATGGGAACTCGGAAAGCCTGTCCCTGTAGGGGTAAAGGCGGAGGAAGACCGCAAAAAGAAGGAAAAAGAAGAAAAAGAGGCTAAAACCGACCCGAAACCGAAAGCGTTGAAACTTGAAGGTTACGACAATATCAGTGCGAAATCCCGATACGAAATTCGTACCGAATTCAGCGATGCGGCTATTGAAGAGGGCAAGAAGATGCACAAAATCATGAGTATGATTCGCAATGCGGAGGACGTTGATTTGATGGTGCGCAGGTGTGCCGCCAAAGGCCTTGTCCGCAAAGCCGAAATCGAACAGATGGAGGAAGAGATTAAAGTCTGCATCTCCGAAGGTGAACCTGCCAAATGGTTTGCGAAAGGCAACCGTGTGATTGCTGAACGTCCGATGGTTTGCAATGGGCAGAACTACCGCAGCGACCGTATCGTGGTGACACCGGAAGGCGAGACAATCGTTATTGACTATAAATTCGGTGAAAGCGAGAGCCCAAAGTATAAAAAACAGGTTATGACATATATGAGGATACTTTCTGAATGCGGATTCACAAATCTGGTCGGAAAAGTGTGGTATCCTAAACTGGAAAAAATTGTAACCGTTCCGTTTGAAAATAAATAATAAATATACAGAGATGCATAATTTGACCAACCCCAAACCTTTTACGCTCGACCGTACCGTGCGCCTGCTTATCGGCGTTGTTGTGGTTTGCGCTGCAATTTTTTTGGTAAAATATCTCAGCGGTGTGTTGATTCCGTTCTTGATTGCGTGGCTTCTGGCTTATATCATCCATCCGTTCGTTACATGCAACAAAAAATTGCTGAGGTTGAAGAATGATGTCTTTGCCGTTATCATTACTCTCGTGGTGATAACAGCTATGCTCGTTAGTGCCGGATGGTTCGTGTTCCCGTATATCATCAGTGAAATAGGGGAGATGGCGGAGATGTTCGGGCGATACACTAAAGAATATGTCAATAATCCGCAGATTTCGCAGTCGATTCACGAATTTGTGATAGAATACATCGATTTCGAGAAGATTCAGAATATGTTTACTCGAGATGAAATTATGAACGCGCTTCGCAATTCCGTCAACGAGGTGTGGAACATTATGGGCAGCGGATTCAACATTCTGTTTATGTTTGCCGGCTGGCTGATAGTATTGCTGTATCTGGTATTTATTCTGATTGATTACGACCGAGTGACCAACGGATTCAAAAATATGATTCCTCCGAAATACAAAGAAGAAGTGCTGATGGTGGTTGAAGATGTGGAGAGCGTGATGAACCACTATTTCCGCGGTCAGTCGCTGGTGTCTTTCTTTGTAGGGATAATGTTTTGCATTGGGTTTGTGATTATAGGACTGCCGATGGCAATCGTATTCGGTCTGTTTATCGGCGTATTGAACATGGTGCCGTATCTGCAACTGGTATCTATTCCGATTGCGGCTCTTTTAAGTCTTGTGCTGGCAGTTGACACCGGAGCGAACTTCTGGATTATCTTTGCGGAAGTTATCGGCGTATACTGCATCAATCAGCTGATTCAGGATATGGTGCTTATTCCGAAGATTCTCGGTAAATATATGGGATTGAATCCTGCGATCCTGTTCCTTGCATTGTCAATTTGGGGTACACTGCTCGGACTTGTCGGATTTATCGTTGCCATTCCGTTGACAACGCTGTTGATTTCGTACTACAAACGCTATATTATCAATAAAGGCGTGATTGTTCCAGATGACGACTCCATAATTCCGTCCGAACGGAAAGATTAACTGAAATTTTTTTTCGTATTTTTCGAATTTTTATGTCCGGTCGCGATGAATTTTTCGCAGATCTTCCCGAAATGTAAAAATTAATATGTTCTATAACATAAAATATTAATTTTGTAAATTGTTGAAGTATAATTAGTTGTAAAAATCTGCTAAAATTTATTGAAAATAATCACTCCAATATTTGCATAATTTGAATAAACGCCTTATCTTTGCACCGCAAATGCGAAAAATGATGATTCGCTAGCTCAGTTGGTAGAGCACAACACTTTTAATGTTGGGGTCCTGGGTTCGAGCCCCAGGCGGAT
>SAMEA104404097__coassemble_1658_pt1 | contig 17771 bp, 14 predicted proteins | sample SAMEA104404097__metabat2_high_PE_098 | metagenome-assembled genome bin SAMEA104404097 (sample SAMEA104404097) | Balaenoptera acutorostrata | reverse complement strand
TATTATCTCATCTAAATATATACAGATGAGGTCAGACTGTTCGTCTACTTTTACTTCCTCCAAAGTTGGAGAGTATCTCTGATGGAAGAATTAATTGTGCTAATGCTAAGAGTCCTCTATTTTCCATAGCACAAAGATATTATTTTTCCTCAGTATTTTTACTGAGTCCCCATGATTTGTCGGGTGAGCCAATCAAAGTGCTTGAATACACCGAATAGCATCACGATAAGATGCAGATATCCGTCAAACATTTCACGCAAGCCTCACTACCCTTGACAGAATGACTGATTTTGACAATTGTTTCCCTATCTGGTAAATTAATGACCTGATTATAGACCGGCTGTCCGGTAGAGTATGTACTTTTACGGTTCAGTCGATATCGGGTGAGCCGTTTTTTTCACAGAAACAAAGAAACAAAAAAGGCTGAATCTTATCTCTAAAATTCAGCCCTATATGAGCCACATCAAAGGATGCGATGAAACTCCGAAAGACAGGATTTGAGTCCTCTGCTTTTTTGTAATCCCCCGGTTCATAAAATGAACACCTTTCGGTCGAGGCCCGCCATTAAAGCAGAAGGTAGTCTCGGATTTTCGATAAAATTTGATGAGTTTCCCAATCTACTTTGATGTGGTAATTTTCTGTTTTTGTATTACAAATATAGTTCTTTTAATTGACACAGCCAAACAATAACTGTTAAAAATGCAGTGTCAACATGTTCTGAAATACATAAACAAAAAACAAATCTCCGTTTTTCGGAGACCTGTAACTGAACATTTTGTTATCTGATTAAGCGTTTTTTACCTTATCTACGATAGCTTTAAATGCTGCTGGGTTATTCATTGCAAGATCTGCAAGAACCTTACGGTTGATTTCGATACCTGCTTTGTGAATCAGCCCCATTAACTTAGAGTAAGAAAGATCTTCCAAACGTGCAGCTGCATTGATTCTCTGAATCCAAAGTGCGCGGAAATTACGTTTTTTGTTCTTTCTATCACGGTAAGCGTAAGTAAGACCTTTTTCCCAAGTATTTTTGGCTACAGTCCATACGTTTTTACGACATCCGTAATAACCTCTTGTAAGTTTTAAAACTTTTTTTCTTTTCGCTCTTGAAGCGACGTGGTTAACTGATCTAGGCATTTTTTGAATAATTTTTGAATGTTAGCGGCAATTAGCTCTTAGTTTTGATTAGCTAAACATTCGGTTAGTGAAAAATTAAAAAATCTCGAATTAAAAAACTAGAAATTGGATTTCAATTAAATGTTTAGAAGCGCTTTAACGTTCTTTACATCAGCCTTAACGATGACTGCGAAATGTCCAAGATTTCTTTTCTGCTTTTTAGTCTTCTTTGTCAAGATGTGACTTTTGTAAGCATGTTTTCTCTTGATTTTTCCTGATCCGGTAAGGGCAAACCTCTTTTTGGAACCGGAATTAGTTTTAACCTTTGGCATTTTTTCAGTTTTTTTTTTAAATTATTGATATAAAAATTATCGTATAACGATATTAATTCTAATTATTTGCTATTTTTCTTCGGTGTAAGCATGATAATCATGCGCTTACCTTCCAATAGCGGCATTTGTTCAACCTTGCCGTATTCTTCAAGATCGTTTGCAAAACGAAGCAACAATACTTCACCCTGCTCCTTGAAAAGGATTGAACGTCCTTTGAAAAACACATACGCTTTGACTTTGGCACCTTCTTTAAGGAAACCCATAGCGTGCTTAAGTTTGAAGTTGTAGTCGTGGTCATCTGTCTGAGGTCCGAATCGAATCTCCTTTACCACCACTTTGGTTGACTTCGCTTTCTGCTCTTTCAAGCGTTTGCGCTGCTGGTATAAAAATTTCTGATAATCGAGAACTCGACAAACCGGAGGAGCCGCATTTGGAGAAATTTCAATCAAATCCAACTCTTGTTCATCTGCAATGGCCAATGCCTCTGCTATAGGATAAACGCCGGGAGTTACATTATCACCCACCAAACGCACTTCACGAGCTCTGATTCTCTCGTTTATAGCATGTTGTTCTTTGTTGTTTTTATCGCCTTTGCGAACCGGGGCATGTGGGCCAGATACTTTTTGTTCTTTTTGCATTCAGTATATTTTATTGTTTTGTCATTTCCTCTATTTCACGAGCGAAATTTTCTGCAAAGGTAGCAATTTTTATTGAACCTTTATCACCTTCTCCCTGTTTTCTTACAGAAATTTCACCATTTTGCATTTCTTTTTCACCTACAACCAGCAAATACGGGATTCTCTTTAACTCGTTGTCACGTATTTTCTTACCGATTTTTTCGTTGCGGTCGTCAATCAATGCACGAATATCATATTTGTCAAGTTCTTTGACAACTTCCATTGCGTAGTCATTGTACTTTTCGCTGATAGGCAAAACAACTGCCTGATCCGGAGTCAACCACAACGGCAATTTGCCTGCAGTATGCTCCAAAAGTACGGCAACGAAACGTTCCAAAGAACCGAACGGTGCACGGTGAATCATAATCGGACGGTGTTTCTTGTTGTCAGCACCTGTGTATTCCAAGCCGAAACGTTCCGGCAAGTTGTAATCCACCTGGATAGTACCAAGCTGCCAACGGCGACCTATAGCGTCCTTAACCATGAAGTCTAGTTTCGGTCCGTAGAATGCAGCTTCGCCCAATTCTGTACGAGCTTCAAGGCCTTTTGCTTTACATGCGTTGATAATTGCATTTTCGGCTTTTTCCCAATTTTCGTCAGAACCTACATATTTTTCACGATTGTTAGGGTCGCGAAGAGATATTTGAGCTTCAAATTTGTCAAAATTCAATGTTTTGAAGATGTAGAAAATAATATCCATTACTTTCATGAATTCATCTTCAAGCTGATCTGGAGTACAGAACAAGTGAGCATCATCCTGAGTAAATCCGCGTACACGTGTCAAACCGTGAAGTTCACCACTCTGTTCGTAACGGTATACAGTTCCGAATTCTGCAAGACGCAAAGGCAATTCCTTGTAAGAACGAGGGAATGCTTTGAAGATTTCGCAGTGGTGAGGACAGTTCATCGGTTTCAACAAGTATTCTTCACCTTCTTCCGGAGTATGAATCGGCTGGAATGAATCCTTACCGTATTTTGCATAGTGTCCTGAAGTAACGTAAAGTGATTTGTTACCGATATGCGGAGTGATTACCTGTTTGTAACCGTACTGTTTCTGAATTTTGCGAAGGAACTGTTCCAAACGGTCTCTCAAAGCAGCACCTTTCGGCAACCACAAAGGAAGGCCGGCTCCTACATTTGAAGAGAATGTAAACAATTCCATTTCTTTACCAAGTTTGCGGTGGTCGCGTTTCTTAGCTTCTTCCAAAAGTGCAAGATATTCATCAAGCATTTTCTTTTTCGGGAATGTGATAGCGTAAACACGTACAAGCTGGTTGCGTTTTTCATCACCGCGCCAGTATGCACCTGCAAGGGAAAGAATCTTAACCGCTTTGATTACACCTGTATTAGCCAAGTGCGGACCGCGACACAAGTCTGTGAAAGCACCTTGCGTATATGTTGAAATTGTTCCGTCTTCCAATTCGCTAATAAGCTCGCATTTGTAGGTTTCGCCGCGTTCTTCGAACATTTTCAAAGCATCTGCTTTGGTGATGTCTTTACGAACGACTGATTCTTTTTTGGAAACCAATTCGCGCATTTTAGCTTCGATTTTCGGAAAATCAGCACTGGTGATAGTATGTTCTCCCGGATCGATGTCATAGTAAAACCCGTTTTCGATTGCAGGGCCGATACCGAATTTCACTCCAGGGTACAATTCTTGAAGTGCTTCTGCCAATAAGTGAGCTGATGTATGCCAGAAAGCGTGCTTGCCTTCGGCATCATCCCATTTGAATAGTTTAATTGAAGCATCTTCTGTTACAGGACGTGTAACATCCCATTCTGCTCCATTAATAGAGGCTACAAGAACGTCTTGTGCCAAACGAGGACTGATTGATTCAGCAATCTGATAAGGATTTACGCCAGATTCAAACTGTTTGACGCTCCCATCAGGGAATGTAATATTTATCATATCTTTTCTTTTTAGCTCGTGTCATACAACAACACGAAAATCAGTCGCAAAATTAACTAATTCTTTACTAATAAAGAAGTTTTTACGGCAAAATATAAGCACAATATGTCGAAAATTCGTGTTTTTACGGCAATTTTGAATAAATCTTTCGAAGCCCTACTTCATCATTCTTTTCAGCACGCTGTAAGACGGTGTAATACCGAACTCACCGGCACGGCTTAAATCGTTGACTCCGTTTTCTTTATTGCCCAGTCGAAGATATACCAGGCCTCTGTTATAGTATGCTTCTCCAAGGTCAGGTTTTATCTGTATTGATTTGGTAAATGCGCTCAATGCGGAGGTATAATCCTGCAGTTCAAGATATACGCATCCTTTATTGTACAACGCATAAACCATCTTCGGTGATAGTTTCAAAACCATATCATAATCTGCAATAATCTCTTTCAGCAGATTTTGCAGTTTGCGGTCTTTTATCATTCGCGCCGCCTTCGCTTCTTCAGGTGTCAAAACGGCGTTGGTGGTCTGCATCTGCTCGAATTTGTACAGATTGTATTTGGCGTTGGCACGCGCATAATATGCCAGTACAAATTTGTCACCCAGTTCAATCGCCTTGTCCAAATCGGCAATCGCTTCGGAATAATTCTTCACGGTGATAAAGTCCATAGCACGGGCAAAATAATCGACAGCACGGGCTGTTCCGGAAGATATTACGCTGGTATAATATACGATTGAATCAAAATGCTTTTGAATCTGGTCTCCATATAATTTCATCTCGTCCGAACTCAACATCAGCACGAACGGAAGAATCTTCAAGTCATTTATTTCAACCAGTTCGCGGGAATAGTTGGAACTTGTTTTCAGTTCATTGATTTCCTGATAATATGACAATACGAACTGTGGCTCAGCATCGATTTTGAAACGGTTGTCCTGAATACGGCCTCTGTTGCGACGGTCATATTCCGGTTTGATACTGTTGTCATTCTGAATGGTCAGCAGTTGTTTAAATTTACCCTTAACCTCTTCTTCAGTTTCCTGTTCGGTTTCGGTAGGAGTATCTGCAGCATCCGCAGAAGTATGCTTTTTATGTTTGCCTGACAACATTTTGTCACGAGCGACTTTGAATTTGTTATAATCTTTTTCACCACCTGCCATATCTCCAGTTCTTCTCTTGCATTCACTGCGGGCATAGTACAATCCCGGCAAATCGGTAACTTTTTCGATTACTTTGTCATAATCCTTAATTGCCTTTTTATACTGTCCGGTTCTTGCATACAGTTCTGCACGGTTATACAATGCCATGATATTTGAAGGCTCGCGGCCGATTACAAAAGAAAAGTCATTAATCGCCTTGTTGTTGTCGTTCACTTCGGACAGCAGCAACCCGCGGTTGAAGCGTGCGGTAATATTTTCCCCGTCAAGGTCGATTGCATAGTCATAATCCGCCATCGCTCCGAAATAATCATCCAGATTATATTTAAGAAACGCACGGTTAATAAAATATCCGGACAATCTCGGTTCAAGTTTGATTGCCTCATCCATATCCTTCAATGCTCCGGCAAAATCTTTCTTGTATTTTGTCAGCAAATCCGCCCGCATAACGTATGCAGTTGCATTGTTCTTGCTCAATGACAAACATTTGTCAACGTCATTCATAGCTCCGATTGTATCCCCTTTCGCCAGTCTCAACTGGGAACGCCCAAGATACCCGTTTTCGAATGTCGGATACAAATCAATCAGTCTTGCATATGTTTTTTCAGAATTGTCATAATCCTTGATTTCTTCCTCGGCAACGGCTTTGTTTATCAGGAATGTTTTGTGTTCCGGCATCTGTTCAAGACCTCTGGCATAATCCGCAATTGCTTCTTTATTCTTTCCAAGCGTCTGTCTTGCTATACCGCGCACCTGATATGCGTCTACGATAAACGGATTCCGGTCAATTGCCTCGGTACAGTCCGCTTCAGCTCCGACATAATCTTCCAGATACAATTTTGCCAGCGCCCTGTAGAAAAAAGGATCTGCCAGATACGGTTTTACTTTGATAACCTGATTGAAATACTGGATAGACAGCAGATAATCCTCAAAATAAAGAGCATTTCGACCGATGGTCATCACCTGGTCGGTATTGATTTGTGCTGTTACGGATACGGGCGAAACAAACGACAGTACCATCATTATTGCACCCGCTATATATTTAAAGAAATTATTCATTAATAAAATTCGTTTCGTTATTAGTGGTATTGCAAAATAAATGAAATTTTAGAATATTCATCTACAGACGCTTTAATTTATTATATAAAATGTCTAAATTTAATCAATTCAACAACATAGAGTTAAGTATTAATGGTGTATTTTCAAGTAATATCGGACATATACTTTGTAAGTTATTGTAAAACAATGTAATTTAATTAAAGAAAAATTTCTCCATTTTATTAGGTTTTTAATTTTTAATGAATTAATTTTGTGCCGTAATTATTGTGAGCGTTGTTATTATAATAAATCAGTAAAGAAAAACGACAATGACTGAATTAGCTAAAGAAAAGATTGTTATAGTTGGCGGAGGTTTTGCAGGTCTTAATTTGGCCAAAAAGTTGAATAAAAAGAAATTTGAGATTACACTTATTGACCGCAATAATTTTCACTCATTCCCTCCTTTGTTTTATCAAATCGCATCATGCGGTCTTGATACCGGAAACATTTCGTTCCCGTTCCGCAGGGAAGTAAGAAAAATGGATGATGTAAGATATGAAATGGGTAATGTCGAAAAAGTCGACCCTGTTGCAAAAACAGTGACCACCCAATTCAACACCATTAAATATGACAAGCTGATTATCGCAGCCGGAACAACCAACAACTATTTCGGAATCCAGGGCTTGAAAGAAAAAGTTTTTACACTTAAATCCGTTAACCAGGCTTTGCGTCTGAAATCAGAAATTCTTGAACGTCTTGAAAGAGCAAGTTTGTGCAAGGATCCGGACCGCCGCAAAGAACTACTTAGTTTCGTAGTTATCGGAGCAGGCCCTACAGGTGTGGAAATCGCGGGTGCTATCGGCGAAATGAAACGCTACATTCTGAAACGCGAATATCCAGAGCTTAGCCGCAACGATATTACCGTTACTTTGATTGAAGGTACAAACCGCGTACTTCGTACAATGAGCGAAAAATCTTCAGAAAAAGCATACGATTACCTTCGTCACCTGATGGTGGACGTTCAGCTTGAAAGAACCATGACCAAGTATGAAAACAATGTTGTGGAACTTTCTGACGGAAGAAATATCTACAGTGAAGTTGTTATCTGGACTGCCGGTATTACCGCAGAACCTGTAGAAGGTTTCAGCAAAGAAACATTCGGTCCGGGCAACAGATTTATCGTTGACGAATTCAATAAGGTGAAAGATTACGAAGATGTGTATGCCATCGGTGATATTTCATTCCTGACATCACCCAAGTTCCAGCGCGGATATCCTCAGCTGGCACAAGTTGCCATTCAGCAGTCAGCAAATCTGGCAAAGAACCTCAACAAAGGTGCATTCACAAGCAAATTTGAATATAACGACAAAGGGTCTATGGCTACTATCGGCCGTAACCGCGCGGTTTGCGACTTGAATAAGATTCACCTGTATGGTCTTCCGGCATGGATGATATGGATGTTCATTCACTTGATTTCAATCCTGGGTATGAGAAACAAACTGAGTACATTGATTAACTGGGTATGGGCATACTTTACATATAGTACATCATTGCGTCTGGTTCTTCGTCCATCCAAATATCCGGAAAGAGATCATTGGGATTTCACAGATATATAATACAAATTAATAAAATAAATTTGACGGGGCAGCATTGTTTATCAGTGCTGCTTTTTTATTTGCAGGCACAAAACATTTTTAATGAATCGCTGTTACATCGTTAGATATACTTAATTGCCCGACGGGTATCCCCCATTCTTAAGAAATAATTGTATATTTGTAATCCGAAAAATTTTAAATTAAATCAAATGAAAAAGATATCATCATTTCTGACAGTTGTAATGTTGCTTTTGTTTACAAGTTGTTCATTGTTCACCAAAACAAAAACAATGACAGTTCCTGCAGAAATCACCAATTTGCAGCATAACAAAACCAGCAACGACAGTGACGCGGAAAAATACAGCAACAACTCCAACGAAATTATCACCGACAAAAAACTGGACGGTGAATGGGCTATATATAATGTAAACAACGAAGATGTAGATTTGTATACCCTTCCGTTCCTGCAATTCGAAACATCATCTGCAAAAATATACGGCAATACGGGCTGCAATTTTATCAACGGCATATTCTACACCACAAGAGGTAAAGATATCCTGTTTGAAAATCTGATAAGCACCATGAAAATCTGCGAAAATGCAGATGTTGAAAATGCGATTATGGATGCTCTAAGAAATACAAAATCCTACATGATTGAAAACAGGGATGACATCAACCATCTTTATTTCATGAACAGCAAAGACAAAGTTGTGATGAAACTGAAAAGCCATAATCTGAACGTATTGAACGGTGTATGGCAGGTTTCAAAAATCAACGACGAAAATATCCACAACAGCAAAGCCAAACTGATTATCGACATTCAGGAAGGCAAGCTTCATGGTAATTCAGGCTGCAATATCATTAACGGCAAGATTCTTTTAGACCCGAAGAAAGACAATTCCATCCAGTTTGAAAGAATTATTTCAACAAGAAAAGCATGCTCGGATATGCAGACAGAAACAGCGCTGCTTGTAGCTCTTGAAGAAGTTGAATACTACAAAAAAGACAATCACAACAAGATTGAAATGTTTGACAACAAAGGTCATAAAGTCCTTGTGTTGAAACGCACTGAAGCAGGCAAATAAACAAGCCTTAAACATACAGTAAAAAAGCGGTGATTCAATCATCGCTTTTTTTATTTTACCGACATAAATAGATACTTCAAATTTGCTGAAATAGATATATTTTTTGTATATTCGCAAAGTTAAGACTGATATAACCTTGAGTTTTTAAAAGTATTGACAGGGAAACGCAAACCTTATACAAACAATTGAAATAAAACAAACAAAATATAAAACAAAAACAAAATGGCAGACGAAACATTAATTAAAAACGTAACTGAGAAAGCTCAAACTTGGTTAAGTAATGATTATGATGCAGAAACACGCCAGGCAGTACAGAAAATGCTTGACAGCGAAGACAAAACAGAATTGATCGAATCATTCTACAAAGATCTTGAATTCGGTACAGGCGGTCTTCGCGGTATCATGGGAGCCGGCAGCAACCGTATGAACATCTACACTGTAGGTGCTGCTACCCAAGGTCTTTCAAACTACCTTAAAGAAGCATTCAAAGACCTTGACCAGATTAAAGTTGTTGTAGGACACGACGTAAGAAACAACAGCCGTTTGTTCGCAGAAACTGTAGCAAACATCTTCTCTGCAAACGGTATCAAAGTATATTTGTTCGAAGGATGTCGTCCGACACCTGAAATGTCTTTCGCTATCCGTGAATTCGGTTGCCAGAGCGGTGTTATCATCACAGCTTCTCACAACCCGAAAGAATACAACGGTTACAAAGCATACTGGGAAGACGGTGCTCAGATTATCGCTCCGCACGACAAAAACATTATTGACAACGTCAATAAAATTGCAAGTGTATCTGAAATCAAATTCCAGGGCAATCCTGAACTGATTGAAATCATCGGCAAAGAAGTTGACGAAAAATATCTTGCAAAAATCAAGACTTTGTCACTTAGCCAGGACGCTATCAAACGTCACCACGATTTGAAGATTGTCTACACTCCGATTCACGGTACAGGTAAAGACATCATCCCGGCTTCTTTGAAGAACTTCGGATTTACAAACATTATCCACGTTCCGGAACAGGACGTACCGGACGGAAACTTCCCTACTGTTGAATCTCCAAACCCTGAAGTTCCTTCTGCAATGGCAATGGCTATCGCAAAAGCTAAAGAAACTGATGCTGATATCATCATGGCTTCCGACCCGGATGCAGACCGTATCGGTGTTGTTCTTAAAAACGATAAAGGTGAATTTGTTCTTGTCAACGGGAACCAGATTCAGTTGATTTTCTTGAACTACTTAATGACACGCAATCAAGAACTTGGACTGTTGACTGGTAATGAATATATCGTCAAGACAATTGTAACTTCTGAACTTATCAAGAAAATTGCAGACGTTCAGCATATCAAGATGTATGACTGCTACACAGGTTTCAAATGGATTGCTGCAATCATCCGTGAACATGAAGACAAAATGCGTTATCTTGGTGGTGGAGAAGAAAGTTTCGGCTTCCTTGCACAGGACTTCGTTCGCGACAAAGACTCTGTTTCTGCAATCTCATTGATGGCTGAAATCGCAGCTTGGGCTAAAGACAAAGGACTTAATATGTATCAGATGTTGAAAGATATTTACTTGAAATACGGATTCTCCAAAGAAGAAGGTATCTCAGTAGTACGCAAAGGTAAATCTGGAGCTGAAGAAATTCTTGCAATCATGAAGAATTTCCGTGAAAATCCTCCGAAACAACTTGCTGGTACAGCAGTTACTATTGTTAAAGACTACTCAACTCTTGAATGCAAAGATTGCACTACAGGCACAGTTACAAAACTTGACATGCCTGCAACAAGCAACGTTCTTCAGTATTTCACTGCTGATGAAACAAAAGTATCTATCCGCCCTTCAGGAACAGAACCGAAAATCAAATTCTATCTTGAAGTCAAAGGTACAATGGACAGCGTTGAAGATTATGACAAAGCAAATGCAGCAGCAGATGTAAAACTTGCAGAAATCAAAAAACAGCTTGGAATCTAATTGCAATATCGCATAAATTATCCTTAAAGCCCGTTTTTTACGACGGGCTTTTCTTTTTACTTTTTAATTTGTTATTTTTGGGTATGAATTATGCTTTGATAACAGGAGGGTGTTCCGGAATCGGACTGGAGTATGTACGACAACTCGCCGCACGGAACTACAATATTATAATAATCAGCAACCGTGATGACGACAATAAAAAAGTTGCATCTGAAATTGCTGAAAAGTACGGAGTAACAACAATCCCGATGTACGCCGATTTGTGTGACACAAACTCGGCTCAGGAAATTTTTGACAAAATCAAAAATCAGGGAATTACGGTTGATGTTCTGATTAACAATGCCGGGATGCTGCTGTTTTCAACTCTTGAACGCACCAGATCCGAAAATATCGACAGAATCGTAAATCTGCACTGTACGACTCCGACAAAATTATGCCGGTTATTTTTCACGGAGATGAAAACACGCGGACACGGCTACATTCTTATTATGTCCTCAATCACCGCGTGGACTCCCTACCCGACCATTTCTCATTACGCAGCCACAAAAAGCTATCTGTCTACAATGGGCAAAGCATTATGGTTTGAAGCCAAAGGTTCTGGCGTCGGCGTAACCATGGTATATCCATCGGCCGTAAATACACCTTTATATAATATCGATAACAAATGGCGCAAGCTGGCTTTGCGCTTCGGAGTGATGTCCAATCCGGACTGGCTCGCAGCAAAAGGATTAAAGGCAATGTTCAAACACCACAGAAAATGTATTCCGGGTGTATTGACAAAAATCGAAGTCGGATTCATCAAACTGATGCCAACATTCATCCTGACAACTTTGTTCAAACTGCCTGTCGTAAAAAGATTGTTGGCAAGAGTCTGATCAGACTACGGCACGGAGTCTGATGGAAACGTCCTTGACGGGAATTATCTCATAGTTTCCTACACCTTCTTCATCCTTCAACCAGATTATACGGCGGTCAATTACCTTTAATCCTATATCTTCCAGCGGAATCTGATAGCAAGACAACTGCAAAGTATACAGAGACAAACTTTCATCTACCAATGTGCTAAACGGAGAATAAAGCATTTTCCCGTTTCTGCGGTTATATATACTTGTCAACTCTGCATTTGTTTTGTAGTCGAAAATAACCAGTCCTGAATTTTCAGGATGTTCTTTGTCTTCATAGTAACACAGCAAATCAAAAGTTCCCGCATAATTGTGTCTCAATTTCGGTTTCTGCGGATTGATGCCGCTGAAAACTTTTGTTTCTGCAAGAACGAAATGGTAATTTTCCGGCAATTCATTCCAAAATTTCAAAACAGCCTCTTCTTTCGGGCAAGTCGGTGTTAAAACGCCGTCTTTAAATTTTTCCTTACAAGATTCGGGAATCAATTCGGGATGTCCGGATTTTATCAAAGTATAAGATTCTCCGAATTCGTGAACAAGAGTTCCTGCTGTTGAAGCCTCTTCGCTTTTCTTTCTCCAGCATTCTTTCCAGTATTCGGGTGTATTTCCGTGTGTTTTTGCATATCTGGCAGCAATTTTCTCGGTATTGAATTTTGCAGCAAACTGATGAGTAAGTTCGGATACACAAATCAACTCTTCTCCGTGAAGAAAATATTTGTGACCGTCTTCTACAAATTCCAAATCCTTAAAGGCGTTCAGAACCGTATTTTTTACATATTCAACATAACTGTTTTGCTCTTCCATTTTTTCTTTTGTTTTCTGTTTAAATATATCTCGGCGATATATAAAAAAAGTGTGCCAATACACCGGACCGGTAGAACTGACACACTTTATGTTTTCTTTTAATTAAGCTTTAGCTGCCAAAGGAGAAGCTACTGTATAAGTTCTTGCTCCAAGTTCTTTATCCAACATGTAAAGACCGTAACCGTTATCTTTAATCATTTTAAGATTGTCGATAATAGTCTGAGCGTTTTCTTCTTCTTCAACCTGTTCGTCAATGAACCATTTCAACATGCTCTGAGTTGCGAAGTCGTTTTCTTCAAGAGCAAGGTGGTACAAATTATTAATAAGGCTTGTTACTTTCTGTTCATGTTCCAGAGTGCTTTCGAATACAGCAAGAGTAGAATCCCATTTAGTAGGAACCGCATCAATCGGAGTCAAAACAACACGGCCGCCGCGAGATGTTACGTAGTTGTACATAATCATTGCGTGGTCCTGTTCTTCTTTGAACTGAATCTGGAACCAGTTAGACATACCGTTTTGACCTACACTATGCATGTAAGCTGACATTGACAAATATAAATATGCTGACCATAATTCAGCATTAATCTGTGCATTAAATGCATCCTCAATCTTTTTGTTTAACATATCTTAAAAGTTTTATATTACAAATATAACATTTATATATGATTATTTACATAATTATGTATCACTATTTTTTCATTTTTTGATAAAAACAAAAAGATTACAAGCAAATTGCCTGAATTGTCAAAAATTTATAACTTTGTATTTAAATTCGTTGTAATATTATGTTTCTACAAAGAACATACAATATGCAGAAAAACAAAAGTATATACTAACATTTATATTATGTCAACAACTACAATTCAAAAAACATTAAGAGATTCATCTGCAGCACGTTGGGCTGCATTGGGACTTCTAGCCAGTGCAATGTTCTTCAGCTACATCTTCATGGACATCCTGTCCCCTATCAAGGACTTGATGCAATCCACCCGTGGCTGGGATTCTACAGCCTTCGGAACCATGCAGGGATCTGAAACATTCCTGAACGTATTTATTTTCTTCCTGATTTTTGCCGGAATTATTCTTGACAAAATGGGAGTCCGCTTCACTGCCGTTCTTTCCGGCGCGGTAATGCTTGTCGGTGCAACCATCAACTGGTATGCAGTTACAGAAATGTTCATGGGAAGCAGTCTTGAAACTTGGTTTAATAACAATTTGAACTATATTCCGGGATTCGATGAACTAGGAATTTCTCCATTCTATCAGGGCATGCCGGCTTCTGCAAAACTGTCAGCCATCGGCTTTATGCTGTTCGGCTGCGGTGTTGAAATGGCCGGTATCACAGTTTCAAGAGGTATCGTAAAATGGTTTAAAGGCAGAGAAATCGCATTGGCAATGGGCTCTGAAATGGCTCTTGCACGTCTTGGTGTTGCAACATGTATGATTTTCTCTCCGGTATTCGCAAAACTTGGCGGTGACATTGACGTATCACGTTCTGTTGCATTCGGCGTTATCCTGCTTATGGTTGCTCTTATGATGTTCATTGTTTATTTCTTCATGGACAAGAAACTTGACAGTCAGACAGGCGAAGACGAAGAAAAAGACGAACCGTTCAAGATTTCGGACCTTGGAAAAATCCTTACAAGCAGCGGTTTCTGGTTGGTAGCATTGCTTTGCGTACTTTACTATTCTGCAATTTTTCCATTCCAGAAATATGCAGTAAATATGCTACAGTGCAACCTTACATTTACAGAAGTTGATCCGAACTCATTCTGGGCTACAAACACTGTAACTATCATTCAATACTGCATCATGCTTGTTGTTGCTGCTGCAGCATTCGCAAGCAACTTCGCAAAAAACAAAACTTTGAAAATCGTATCTCTTATAGTGGCAATAGTTTCTCTGGTTATCTTCTGCTACATGGGTTATATGCGTCAGAGTGCTGAAACTGTATTTGCAGTATTCCCGCTTCTTGCTGTAGGTATTACTCCTATCCTTGGCAACTATGTTGACCATAAAGGTAAAGCAGCAACAATGCTTATTTTAGGTTCCGTGCTTTTGATTGCATGTCACCTGACATTTGCATTTATCCTTCCACAGTTCAAAGGTAACGCTGTCGGCGGTGTTGTCGTAGCATACATGACTATCCTTGTGCTGGGAGCAAGCTTCTCTCTTGTTCCTGCATCTTTGTGGCCGAGCGTTCCGAAACTTGTTGATTCAAATATCATCGGCAGCGCATACGCCCTTATTTTCTGGATTCAGAATATCGGCTTGTGGTTGTTCCCGCTTCTTATCGGTAAAGTTCTTGACGCTACAAACCCGGAACTTGTAGAACAGCTGGCAAACGGTACGATTACACCGGAACAAGCTGCAACTTCATACAATTATACAGCTCCGCTGGTAATGCTTGCATGTCTTGGCGTAGCCGCTTTGATTCTTGGCTTCGTATTGAAAGTTATTGACAAGAAAAAAGGCTATCATCTTGAAGAACCGAACATTGAACAATAATAACAATTATAAAACGAGAAAGGCGGAAATGCAAATATATTGCTTTCCGCCTTTCTCGTTTTATTACAAAATGCCATTTAATGTTGAAAAATCATAACGAAGTATCATTTTTATTTATTTTTTGTATGTTTTTTCAAATTTATTCTCTATTTTTGCAAACGTATTCAGAATAACTATATAAATCATCAAAAAAATAATGAAGAAGCACAATTTTTATGCAGGACCGTCAATATTGAGCGAGTATACTCTCAATAAAACAGCAGAAGCAATAAAAGATTTTGCAGGTACAGGATTATCCATATTGGAAATCTCTCACAGAAGCAAAGAATTCACAGCAGTTATCGAAGAAGCCGCTCAACTTATCAAAGAATTGCTTGACATCCCTTCGGGTTATCAGGTATTGTTTCTTGGTGGTGGCGCAAGTATGCAATTCTGCATGGTTCCGTATAATTTACTAAATAAAAAGGCAGCTTATCTTGATACAGGCACATGGGCCAACAAAGCAATCAAGGAAGCCAAACTGTTTGGCGAGGTAGACGTCGTAGCTTCTTCCAAAGAGGCAAACTATACTTTCATACCAAAAGAATATTCAATTCCTGCAGATGCAGACTATTTCCATATTACAACCAACAATACAATTTACGGTACCGAAATCCGCAAAGATCTTGATGTAAATGTTCCGTTGGTTGCAGATATGTCCAGCGATATTTTCTCCCGTCCTGTTGACGTATCCAAATACGATTTGATTTACGGAGGTGCTCAAAAAAACCTTGCTCCGGCAGGCGTAACATTTGTCATTGTTAAAGAAGATGCACTCGGAAAAGTGGACAGAGTTATCCCGACTATGCTTGACTACAAAACTCATGCAGCCAAAGGTTCAATGTTCAACACTCCTCCGGTATTGCCGGTATTCTCAGCATTACAGACCCTTCGCTGGTACAAAGAATTGGGCGGTGTCAAAAAACTGGAAGAAATGGACAAAATCAAATCTGCAAAACTTTATGACGCAATCGACAGCAGCCGCATCTTCAAAGGAACAGCCAATGCAGAAGACCGTTCCATCATGAATGTCTGTTTCGTTATGCAACCGGAATATGCAGAACTTGAAAAAGATTTCATCGACTTCGCATCAACCAAAGGTTGTGTAGGTATCAAAGGACACAGAAGCGTCGGAGGTTTCCGCGCATCCATTTACAATGCCATGCCGCTCGAAAGCGTTGAAGTTCTTATCAGCGCAATGAAAGAATTTGAAAAAAATCATTAATTTTTAAACCATGAAGGTACTTGTAGCTACAGAAAAACCGTTCGCACAAAAAGCGGTTGACAGAATAGCAAAAGAAATAAAAGAAGCCGGTGCCGAGCTCGTTCTTTTGGAAAAAGGGACCAAACAGGATTTGATTAAAGCAGTTGCAGACGTTGACGGTCTTATCGTTCGAAGCGACATCGTTGACATAGAAGTGATGGACGCTGCAAAAAGTTTGAAGGTAGTTGTCCGTGCAGGTGCAGGATACGACAATATAGACCTTGCTTCAGCAACTGAAAAGAATATATGTATAATGAACACTCCGGGGCAGAATTCAAATGCCGTTGCCGAACTTGTATTCGGTATGCTTGTCATGATGGCGAGAAACCAGTACAACGGTACATCCGGATTTGAACTGAAAGGCAAAAAACTAGGTATTCAGGCTTACGGACAGGTTGGACGTAATGTAGCCCGTATCGCCAAAGGTTTCGGAATGACAGTCAGCGCTCTTGACCCTTTTGTCAAAGATGAAGTTTTGATTGCGGAAGGCGTTACTCCGGTTCATGATATCAAGGATTTGTACGCACAGAATAATGTGGTTTCACTGCATATTCCTGCAACTCCGCAAACAAAAAAATCAATCAATGCAGATCTTGTAAAACTGATGCCGGAAAAAGGCGTGCTTGTCAATACTGCCCGCAAGGAGATTATTGATGAAGACAGTTTGCTTGAAGTTCTTGCAGAACGCAAGGATTTGAAATTCATTTCAGACATCAAACCGGATGCAGCGGAAAAATTCGAAGAAGTGGCGGAAGGCAGAGTTTTCTTCACTCCGAAAAAGATGGGAGCTCAAACTGCCGAAGCGAATATCAATGCCGGTATTGCAGCTGCAAAACAGGTATTGGGATTCCTGAAAGACGGAAACGACCGATTTAGAGTAAACAAATAAGGATAACTTTTTACTAATAAAAAATTTTGTATCTTTATAAAGATTTCTAAAGGCAATTGTAAAAAGTTAAATTTCCAAAATAATCTAGTATGAAATATTGGTTATTGATTTGTACGCTACTCTTTTCCTTTTGTAGCTGCAGTCATTCAGAATTACCTAAGGATGTACAAAAGTCTAAAATTACTGCTATTGTACGTTATGATATCACTCCAAAGGCTAATAGTGATGGGAGTAAGCCTAAACTTTTGTTTACAGGGGATGATATTGCGTGGTTTAATCCCACTTCAAGGGAGATAAAATTTACGACTGTGAAATCAGAACTATTTTCTCTTCCTATGTATGCTCAAATAGATATACAGTTAAATAATGAAACTCTTTTTACTATTGTCGCTCACATAAATGAGGCTGTGAATAGGGCTTATGATGATTTGGTATTGCTTTATGACTTAGAAAATTCAAAATATTATCTTTATGATAATTACCCTAATTATTG
>SAMEA104404097__coassemble_1636_pt1 | contig 17974 bp, 11 predicted proteins | sample SAMEA104404097__metabat2_high_PE_098 | metagenome-assembled genome bin SAMEA104404097 (sample SAMEA104404097) | Balaenoptera acutorostrata | reverse complement strand
GAAGGCCGGATCTGCTTTATATAATTGATATGAAAACTTACTTAATTTAAAGAGTAAAAAATAACTTTGAACGGATAAAAAACAAAGCAGAAAAATACACCAAATTTCCCTGTTTATTTAATTCACAGAGGTTGTTAATAACCTGTTGAAAACATAACAATAACTTTTAAGCAAATATTAATAAAATTACTTGACTTTTGAAAAACGCTCCGGCTTAATTGATGAGCCTCCAAATTCCAAATTAGTTATTCTTTATTTATATTTTAATTCCAAACCATGTTTTAAACAGATTTCTTGAAGATTTGAAAAATTATTTATTAACTTTGTATGTTATTAACAGGGTGTTAATAAAGTATCTAAGTGGCTATAATTCAACAATTAAAATTGTAAGTAATCTGTTAAGTAATAAAACTCTTGAACTAATAACTTATAATGCAAGAAAGAGGCTAAAAAGTTACTACACTTACTAACACGCTATAATAATCATCATTAAATTTAATTTTAAAATAAAAAATAAATAATATATATAATGATTAGTGTTGATAAAGGATTCGTTGAAGCTCCGATTGAAGAAGGCATCAATCTTGTTGAAGAAATAAAAAGACTAAAGAAAGAGAAGAATGCGGTGATAATGGCGCACTATTATCAGCGCAACGAAATACAGGATATTGCCGATGAAATTGGAGACAGTCTTGCGCTGGCTCAAAAGGCTGCGGTGACAGATGCGGACATCATCGTTTTGTGCGGTGTTCATTTCATGGCGGAAACTGCCAAGGTTCTTTGTCCGGGAAAGAAGGTTCTTTGTCCTGACATGGGAGCGGGTTGCAGTCTTGCGGACAGCTGCCCGGCTGATGAATTTGCCAGGTTTGTAGCGGAACATCCGGATCACACTGTAATCAGTTATGTAAATACAAGCGCTGCCGTTAAAGCGCATACAGATATTGTTGTTACTTCCACCAATGCGCGCCAGATTGTAGAAAGTCTTCCTGAGGATGAAAAGATAATCTTCGGTCCGGACAGAAACTTGGGTAACTATATCAACTGCGTTACCGGAAGAAACATGATTTTGTGGAACGGCTGCTGCCATGTTCACGAACAGTTCTCACTAGAGAAGATTCTTGAACTAAAAAAACAATACCCGGGAGCGAAGATTCTTGCGCATCCGGAATGCCGCAAATATTTGCTTGACGTAGCCGACCATGTAGGCAGTACACAGGCATTGCTTAATTATGCAATTAAGAGCGATTGCAAGCAGTTTATTGTTGCAACCGAGAGCGGAATATTACACGAGATGAAAAAACGCTGTACAGACAAGGAATTCATCCCTGCACCGCCGGAAGATTCCAAGTGTTCATGCAACGAATGCGGTTTCATGAAACTGAATACTCTTGAAAAACTGTACAACACTTTGAAATACGAATTGCCGGAAGTGGAAGTAGATCCGCAGATTGCAGAAAAAGCTGTCAAGCCTATCAACAGAATGCTTCAAATTAGCCGTAATTTGGGTTTAATTAAGTAAAAGAGTTTCTTTAAATAGAAAGAAGAGGGTGTGTTTAAAAATTAGTTAAATTACAATATTTAGACACTTCCTCTTCTTTTTATCTTATTAGAACTCCTTTAAAATTAGGAGACAATTTACCTGATATAAAAAAACGGGATATGGTATTTGTTTCAATACAGGTACAGGTAGTGATATATTTTCTTACTTTATCTGTAGCTGTATAATTTTTAAGTTAAAAGGGTAAATAATAAAAGTTCTTTTCAAATAAAAATAAGAAAAACAGAACAATAGGGAAGAAAAAAATACTTTTTTTTTAAATTATTACAAATATTATTTTTAGTAACTAAAATTCCTTAATATATATAATAATAAGATGAATTTTATATAAAAATGTAAACTTTTAGTATCTAATAAAGAAAAATAGGTAACTAAAAATAATATTTTAAAATGATAAATTTTAGTTAATGTGTGATTTTTTTATTGTATGTTACAAATTCTTTATATCTTTGCCAATAGTAAATTAAATAGAATTTAATTAAAACTCAATCATTTAGTCTAAATTTCCCTATGGTGAGAGCTCTATGCAGACTTGTGAAAGTGTAAATAGACAATCACCATTTTTTATACCCATACGGTAACAGTAAAATCAAAGTAAATTTTGTTCAACGCGAATGCAGATTCTTTCAATCATTGCATCTTTTTCGTCTTTTTCAGGATGATATCCCACTTTCATATTTACGCCGAAAAGTCTTCCGAATCCCTGCCAAAAACCGGCGCGGAAACTTCCCAAAAATGCTTTTACAATATGATATGAGGACTGGTGTGTTTCACGGTTTATCAGTTTAAGCAGCATTTTACCCTGTGATTTGGTAAATGTTTTCATAATAGGCTTGTACTGCTTGAAAATTTCCCCTTCCATCTCTTTCAGATAGTCTTCTCTTTCTTTTTGGGTAGGGAATGTTTCTATATATTCATAGGTTTCAAGCAAGGTAACGCATATCAGTTTTGCGTAAGGCAAAGTACGTTTAACGTCTCTGACGGTTCTCCAGTAGAACTGTTCCTCTTTTGTATTTTTGAATTTTTCCTGAGGCAGAACGTAAATAGGGTTGAATACAACCATACATACGGTATCTCCGGTTTGTTCTTCTACAAAATGGTATTTGCCTTTGTATAATTTTGTTTCGGGAGAAAGCATGGCTTTCTGTATAAAGTCAGAATCTTCTTCCGCCTCCTGACCGTATGAACAAAATACGGCTGCAAACAGCATCAATATGGCAAACAACAGTTTTTTCATTTTCTACAAGACGTAAAGATAAAGCAAAGATTTTATATTAAGGGGCGGTTTGGGGGATTTTTGATATATTTAATGATAAATAGGGATATATAAGAGTATTTTGCTTATCAAATCTAACTTATTCCGCTATTTTTGTATTGCTTGAATCTTAATAACATTCTATATGAAAATCAAATCCGTATTATTACCGTTTATAGCCGTATTTATGGCAGTGTCAACCGCATTCGGAGCGAGTATTTCCCGATTGGAAAGAGTTGTTCCGGAAACAGTGGGAGTGAGCAGCAAAGCTGTTTATGAGATGTTTGACACACTGACCTCTATAGATAATGTGGAAATACATTCCGTAATAGTGATGCGTCACGGAAAGGTTGTCGGAGAACTCTATCCGGCACCATACAAGAATGAATACAAACACACCATGTATTCTTGCAGCAAGACATTTGTAGGCGTTGCAGTCGGTCTGGCAATCGATGAAAAAAAATTGAGCGTGGATGATAAAGTCATTACATTCTTTAAAGAATATCTGCCGAAAACCGTCAGCAAAGAACTTGCAGCATTGAGGGTGGAAGATTTGCTGACCATGAGATCCGGAATGAAAGCGGACTGGCTGACACGAAACAAAGTGCAGGATTGGACCAAAACTTACCTTTCTCACAGTTTTGAAGAGATGCCGGGCAAGGTTTTCAGATACGACAGCATGTGTACCTATATACTTTCCCATATAGTACAGAAAGTAACCGGCAAAAAGGTGATGGATTATCTGCAGGAGAAAATTTTCAATGCGATGGATATACACGAAGCGCAATGGGAAACAAGTCCGGAGGGCGTAAATACAGGCGGCTGGGGATTGCATATCAGCCATGAATCACTGGCAAAATTAGGTCAGCTGATGCTGGATTACGGTAAATGGAACGGAGAACAGCTGGTTTCGGAAGACTGGATGCGTACCATGCTTGCAAAACATGTGGAAACACCGAATCCCAAGATAGACGACTATTGCTATCAGTCCTGGCAGTGTATCTATCCGTCTGCCGTACGTGCCGACGGTGCGTTGGGACAGTATATCATCTCCATTCCGGACAAAGATATGGTGGTTGTGGTTACACAATGCTGCATGGCGGATGCCGTTGCGGAACGTGCCCATATATGGAACTTTCTGAATACCGTGACTGAAGAACAGTTGCCGGAAAATGAAAAAGAATATCAGACACTTTTGAAAAAGCAGAGTCAGTACACATTGCCGATGCCGGAAGGTAAAAAATCAAGTTCTGTATTGGATGCTTATGCCAACAAAAAAATAGAACTGGGATGGAATACGCTGGGCTGGAAATGGATGAAACTGACTGCTGAAAAAGACAAACTGGTGATGACCATAGAAGAAAAAGACGGCATTATGCACGATATAGACTTCGGATACAAAAACTGGCAGACCATCTGGAGCGAGGCGTATCCGCATTACTCTTTGCGCGTCATTGAAAACTGTATGAAAGGTCTTGACCGCCATTTCGGTATTGCCGGAAGTTATGCGTGGAGCAGCAAAAACGTGTTGAATACAGAGATGCAGTACGTCAACTGGGTAACCGGTATCAAACTGGACATTACCTTTGAAGGCAACGGTAAGGTATCTTTGACAATCAAAGAAAACTACAACCGCAAATCTTCCAAAGCCACCGGTAAAGTAGTGGAATAATCAGTATTTTAGAAAATATAAGGCAGTCTCCGGAAAACTCCGGGGACTGTTTTTTATATGTAACTATATATAAAGAGAAACAGGATACATCCGCAGAGAGATTGTATCCTGTTTCGATATTATTAAGATGAAAGAGATTTATTTTTCCAGAGCTTGGGAGATATTGATAATGTAGTCACCCATTCTTTCAATTTCTGAAAGTACGTCGATGTAGTAAACGCTAGAGCTGTATTCAGCACCGTTTTTCTCTATTTTAAGAATTTCCTCTTCACGAAGCATGTTGCGCATATTGTTGATTTCAATTTCGCAATCGATTGCGGTACGTGCGTTAACCGGACCGTCAACAGCCTGTTTAAGGTTCTTAATCATCACGCTGTAAGCCTTGTCTACAAGATCAATCATAGTATCAATCTTTTCGATATTCTTTTCAGAGAAAGTTTTGTTGTGAACGTTTCTGCGGGAAAGGATACGGCTGATAGCTTCGCCGGAATCACCAAGAGATTCAAGTTCCTTGATAATCTTGTACATTGCTTTCATTTTGCTGCGTGTTTCCTCGCTGACGCCGTCTGCAGGAAGTTTGTTAAGGAATGTACCGATTTCATTCTCTATACGGTCGGAAATTTCCTCATATTTTACAAGTTTCTTTCTGTATGTTTCGAAATCTTCCTCGTTTTGAGCGTGAACGGCATTTTTTACATACTGCAAACCGCGCTGCATAATCTCGGAGAAGTGAATAATTTCCGCGTGAGCTTCATTCAAACTGATTTCCGGAGTACCGATATGACCGGCATTGATATACTGAAGTTTGTAGTGTTCTTCTTCTTCTTTCGGTTTCTGTTTGATGATTGAACTTACGAATTTTTCAATTTGCGGGATGAACCATACCAAAATCAATGTATTGATGACATTGAACATGGTGTGAAGCATGGAAACACCGTAAAGAGCGGCTGTAGATTCTGTAGAGCCCGGTTCTAGAGTACCGTTGAAAACAAGTTCGTTAGGATTCGGATAACCCAGACATTCGATAATCCAGCCGATGAACATCAGGAAGTATTTGTAGATAATCAACGCCCAGAATACACCGAACAGGTTGAAAACGGAGTGGGCAAGTGCTGCACGTTTCGCGTTGGTGTTACCGATAGACGCTGCGATGTTTGCTGTGATGGTAGTACCGATGTTTTCACCCAAAACCATGGCTGCAGCCATGGAGAAAGGAATCCAGCCCATACTCATCATGATAAGAGTAAGTGCCATTGTTGCACTTGAAGACTGAAGTACAAGTGTCAGAACAACACCGATTCCAAGGAAAATAAGAACGGAACCGAATCCGTAGTTGGTCCACTGCTGGATGAAAGAAAGTACCTCAGGAGAACTTTCAAGATCCGGAACGGAGTTTTTCATCAGCGACAAACCAAGGAAAAGCAGAGAGAATCCTATAATAAATTCACTGATATTTCTGTATTTGTCTTTTTTCATCAGGCTCATCACGAATCCCACTGCCATCAAAGGAACGGCAAGTACCGAGATATCCATTTTAAAGCCCAATAAAGAGATAAGCCATGCTGTAACGGTTGTACCTATATTAGCACCCATAATAACGCCGATGCCTGCAGCAAGAGAAAGAAGACTGGCATTAACGAATCCCACCACCATAACGGTTGTGGCACTTGAAGACTGTATGATTGAGGTAATACCAAAACCGGTTGTAACCTGTTTTAAAGGGTTTGAAGTCATTGCAGCAAGGAAAGAACGCAGGCGGTTACCTGCTACTTTTTGTAAACCAGAACTCATCATGTTCATTCCGTAAAGGAACATACCCAACGCTCCAAGTAGCGTAATTAATTGTAGAAACATAAAATTGATATAATTTATTGAATGTTATTCTGCGGATATATTTTTCCTGACCGCAGAGTTGTAAATAATATAGGATTAAAAGGTATTCTCCTTGTTCCCGCTGGAGAATATGCAGCAGACAAACTCTTTTGCCTGCTTGAAAATCAGACTTTTAGTGTCAAATTATCAATTTTTTAAGTCTTATAAAGGCTTTCGTGTTGTTACAATTTATGTAATATGAAGATAGTTTCTTTATGCTTTGTGTTTGCGGATAGCAGCAAATATTATCCGGATTGTAGGAGAAACTGTCCCTAATATGTTTTGAGGTATTGTTTCTGCTGTATCTGCGGCGGTTGTTGTTCAGATTGCTCTGATAGTCGGTATAATCGTGCAGATACGGCGAAGCGGGCTCTGAAACTTCGGTTTCAAAGTCGTTTTTGTAATCAATTTCTTCAGATAAAGTGGTAAAAATTGTATCACATACAGTGGAGACGTTAGCTGTATGTGTATTGTTCGTTACTGAAAGCAGATTTATCAGGATAACGAAGAGTATGCCATATAAGAAATTTACCATACCTGTGTACAAAGTTAATGCAAATTGTCAATTTAGCAAACAGGGTATAAAAAATGGCAAAAAAAAGAGGATATACCTAATGGCATATCCTCTTTTTTGATTTAAAATTCTAATTTTTAATTAGTTTGCAGGTTCTGCAGGTGTTTCAGCAGCCGGAACTTCCGGAGTTGCTTCTGCAGTCGGGAATTGAGTAGCTGTTTGTTCAATAGCAGGTTTTTGAGCCTGTACTTTAGACTGAACAAGAGTGTGAGGTGCAAAGAATGCAGACAAAATACTCAAAACACAAATAACAATAGCAAGAGTCCAAGTAGATTTTTCTACGAAATTGTTAGTTGATTTAACACCAAGAATTTGGTTTCCGCTCTGGAAATTAGATGCAAGACCGCCACCTTTTGATTTTTGGATTAGTACAATACCAATCAAAAGAATAGCAGCGATTAGAATTAATACTGTTAAAAATATGTACATATTAGTTTGTTTTATTTGATTTTCTATTTAAATAAATCTGATTTAAGCCTTTTTAGGCATAATCAACTGCAAAGTAAATACTTTTTTTGTTTCGTTCAAAACTTTATTTTAAATATTTCTCGGATAGAAGGCTGATTTGCAGGCAAAAGGATAGTTATGGAGGCATTTTGACAATAATAAACAGATTTTCAGACGTTTTTAATTCCAGCGGGGCAAAATCGGGACTTAAAAAAAGATTGAATTCCTCTGAAGAAAAACATATCTGCCGGCATATTGTACTTCTTCAGCGTTTACCGGTATGTTTGGCATTCTAATATTTTTAAGCTAAAAATTCAAATCAAGTGAGTTCAGAGATTGAGAATTACAAACTGATTCAACCTGTTAGAATAGTAAATATAATAGTTTTACGGAAAAAATAAAAAATTAGAGTCAAAAGAAAAATAGAGTATGAATAAAATGAAATCACAAATAGTATTCCGAATAGTTGTGACAAACTGTTAAGAATGTTGCTTTATTCCGGCATTATGACTGAATAAATTCCGAATATTACAAATATTGCTATCCTTAAAATAATAGAGCGAAAATTTTAAAATTAACAAAATATTTATTATTATTGCATAAGGAAATGTGTTGTAAATTTGTTTGTTATAAAAAGTGTCAGACTAAATTAAATTTCATTAAAATGATGCTTGCTCTAAAAAAGAAGAATGCCCTATTTTATAAATAAATATCTCTTTTTTATAAATAAATGATATATAAACAAATGTACTTTTGTAACTGAAAATGACCGTTAGATTTAAACCGATGAAAACGAATCTAAAATTCGTCATGTTTAATATTTAATTATGTTCGGAAGGAAAGTATCCCTGTATTTTCGAACACTGGTTGTGATGTTGCCAAAAGTCTATAAAACGACGAATAATTATGATTAACGACAAGACGCTTGACCGATACACAAAGGGTAATTTTTGTAAGATTTTCTCATTTCAGTCCGTTAATGCCGAAACGGTAGGGAAGGAAATTCATCGTCACAATTTCTTTCAAATCGTTCTGTTGAAGAAAGGAACAATGAAGCACTGGATTGATTTTAAAGAACATGAATCGGAGGGATATTATGCATCCGTAATTTTCCCGAACCAGGTACACAGAATGTCGTTAAGTCCGGATGCGGAAGTTGACATTATCATGTTTGACGAAACTGTTTTTTGTTCCGCTATTCTTGCCAACGAACTGAAAGAATACAACATTGATCTGCAGAATCGTCTAAACAACGTGACCAATATTCCGGAATCGGAATGGAAACAGCTTCGGGTAATATACGACAGCATCATGATGCTGTGGCCGGACATCAATATGGTGCGCAAAATGGAAATCAAACTGATGATTAAAATCATCCTTTTGAAGATTATCGACGCTGCACCGCAGGCATATCCGGTAGAAAATCTTGATCCGGACATACAGATTTACAGAAAATTTGTAGAAAAGGTGCAGAAACAATTCGCCACAAAGAAAAAGGTGATTTACTATGCCGGAGAACTGGGCGTTTCCACCAAGAAACTGACCGGTGTATGTTTCAAATACACAGGACATTCTCCATTGGAAATTATCCACGAAAAATTGTCCGTAGAATTGAAAAAAGCATTTGTTGAAGAAGGACTGTTGATTAAGGAAATTGCCTTTAACTTCGGATTTTCATCCCAGTCCGCCTTGAATAAGTTTATAGAGAGACGTTACGGTGTGTCTCCTCAGGTGTGGAGAGCCGAACTTGAAAAGAATATGTTGGGGAGACTGTAAAATGGCGGTCCGGATATCATCCGGCAGACGGCTTTGCAAACTTCGCGGAATACAGAAAACTAATTAAAAGAACCTTGAATTATGAAACGCAGACTGTTGAATGTAATTGTTACACTTACGGTAGTTGCAGCTGTAATAGTTGTTGCGCGGTATTATTTTACTTATTATGAGAAAACAACGGCCGAAGAGACCATTTTGGAGATGCCTGAATGGCATCCGGAAATCGGCACTCAGAAATTTCCGGAAAAAGACGGGTATTGTCTGGCGTGTCACAAGGGAATAGAACCCGCAAGACCTCTGGAATCCAAAATGATGAAAGAAATTCTGGCTTTGGGACTTGAACTTGGAGACCCGAACGGCTGTGTAGTATGTCACGGCGGTAATCCGGACGAAACCGTCAACAAAGACAAAGCACACAGCGGTGCACCGAAAGGTTCGCTGCTGAAAGGTTTTACACCGGTTCCGGGAGCGTTGAGCGTTAACGACAACACCTGCGGGCAGTGCCACAAAGACCATGCTTACAATGTTCACCGTTCCATCATGAACAATGAAGCGGGTAAAATGAAAACCATTACCTGGAGTTTCGGTATCGATACAGACTCCAGAGACCACAAATACGGAGACCACGACCTTGACGACCCTGACGGACAGACTCCGAGATTAGGAACCGACACCTACAAGGCGTATATGAAAGAGATGGCTGCCATGTTTCCGGGACAATATCCGACCGAACTGAAACAGATTCCGGAAACTCCGCTTGACAAACTGGCTGAAATGCCGGAACTTGCCGCTTTCAACTATCTGCGCAATTGTAATGCGTGTCATGTCAGCAGCAAGGGTATGCAGGACAGAGGTCACTTCCGTGGTATGGGTTGTGCCGCCTGCCACAATTTGTACAGCAACGAAGGTTATTACGAAGGCGGCGACCCTTCTATAGATAAAGCGAAAGCCGGTCATGTTATGATTCACTCCATGCAGGGCTCGCGCAAATCTGCAATGATGGTTAACGGCAAACCGGTTTCCGGTGTTCAGGTATCCACCTGTGCAGCGTGTCACGCGGCAGGACGTCGTATCGGCCACGCATATCAGGGACTTATGGCGCTTGAAAGCAGCAGCGGTAAGGGTCCGTTTGACGAAAACGGTATGCCGCAGAGCCCGAATGCGGGTTACGTGTTCAAATATATGCGCAACGATGCGCACCACCGCATCGAGAAGGACGGCAAGATGGTTACAGGTCTGCTTTGTCAGGATTGCCACACCACCAATGCCATGCACGGCAACGGAAACATCGGTGTAACTACGCTGGCTACAATAGAAATCGAATGTGCGGACTGTCACGGAACAACCACTCACTATCCGTGGGAACTTCCGGTTGGTTACGGGGATGAATTCGGCAGAAAACTTGACATGAACAATCCTCGCGGCGTTGCGGAAGAACCGCTGCAGGTGACCAAAGATTTCGGTATGGTATATCCTAAAGAGGACGGTTACATCCTTTCTTCACGCGGCAACCCGCTTGGAAACGTGGTTCGCAAAGGCAACAAAGTGATTGTCCATTCCGACGGCGGACACGATTTCGAAGTGCCGGTTTTGAAGAATCTTGCACAGGCAGACCAATGGAAGAACCCTGAAAAGGCAAAAACAGCAATGGTCGGCATCAAGAAACACATGGAAAGTCTGGAATGTTATGCCTGCCACTCTACATGGGCACCGCAATATTACGGCTATAAATATGTGATAGATTTCTCACAAAAATCCATTGACTGGCTGAAATCTGCCGAAATTGTAGCCAAAGACGGCACAACAGCGGACCGCAATCAGAAGTTTGCAATGGTTCAGGGAGCGTCAACTCGCGGCGACTACAGTCATATTCGCTGGGAAAATCCTCCGTTAGGCATTAACGGCGAAGGTCGCGTATCTCCGCTGACCGGCGTAATCCAGACTGTCAGCACCGTTATCGGCAAAGACGGCAAGGTGTTGAGCTGGAACAATGTTGCCAAAACTCCGCAGGGTTACAGCGCAACTGAAATGGCACCGCTGCAGCCGCACACCATCTCTCTGGAATCCCGCGACTGCTCTGATTGTCACGGCAACGCTGCCGCGATGGGACTGGGTATTGACAAGGGTATCTATGATGCGGAACCGGACAAAGCCCGCTATGCAGATGCTGTGGATATGGAAGGCAACAATATCAGCAAGTTTACAAAAGCGCAAATTGTGGCAATCAAAGGGCTGCACGGTGACTTTATGCAGATTATCAATGAAAATGGCGAACAGGTGCAGACCGTGGATTCCCACTGGCCGACATCCATGTCGCTGACTGTAGAGCAGAGAGATGTTCTGTCCAGAGGCGGAACCTGTACAGCCTGTCACAAAGATATTCCAAACGGTTCTATCCCAATCAGAATGTTGGGCAAGATTGCGGAAATAACACATTTGAGTTTCGCTTCCGAAGATGCTCACGGTGCATTGCTGCAGCAGAACAATCTTTTGATTTCCTGGGTGAAAGCCGGCGGTATAATCGTGCTGATTCTGCTTGTTCCTGTTGTGATTATCTGTTTTATCAAACATAAAGTGATTCTTGCGTACCTGAAAACAGTGGTGCGAATTATGAAAAAAGCGAAAAATTTTAGAAGGTGAAAAATAAATTTATCCGGGCTCTCTCCACTGGTAAGGTGGCAATAATATTGCTCGTCTTGTATATAGTATTGATGGCTTCAGCCACTTTTATTGAGAAATTCTACGGAACAGATACTGCAAAAGCGCTGGTATACTACTCTCCGCTGTTTATAATCCTGCATCTGCTGATGATTTTGAACTTTGTGCTCATCACCGTCAGCCGGAATCTCATTTCCCGCAAGAAATGGTCGTATATGACTATTCACTGCGCATTTATCGTCATCCTCGGCGGTGCCGTGATTACCCATTTTGCCGGAGATGAGGGGATGATGCGTATTCGCGAGGGCGAGAAAACCGCTTATATGGTGAAGAAAATAGGAAATGGTCAGGTGCTTGAAAAACTGCCGTTTGAACTGGAACTGACCGATTTCAAACTGGTGCGTTATCCGGGTTCAAAAAGTCCGTCATCCTACGAAAGTTATCTGAAAATTTATGCGAACGGAGAAGTTCGTACCGAAAAAGTATATATGAACAATGTTCTGGACCTGATGGGCTACCGTTTTTATCAGGCGTCTTACGATCCGGACGAAATGGGAACAATCCTTTCCGTCAACCGTGATGCTGCGGGAAGAACCGTCACCTATACCGGATATATCCTGCTGTTTGCCGGATTGCTGCTGTCCGTATTTGACCGCAATTCCCGTTTGCGCAGACTTTTGAAACAACTCGGCACAAAAACAGCCGTACTGATAATAGCGCTGATTTCCGGAACAGCCGGAATGAGTGCGCAGGACCTGATTATTCCTGCGGAACACGCTGAAAAATTCGGTGTGATGCCGATGCAATCCGCCAACGGACGTATAGTTCCGGTCAACACCTTTGCATCCGAAATTCTGCGCAAGTTCAAAGCGGAGGATTTGGTCGGAAACATGTCTCCGGAGCAGTTCCTGCTGAGCATTATGGCTTATCCTCAGGACTGGGCGGTGATTCCGCTGGTTGAGGTGAAAGATGAGGAGATTGCTTCCAAATACGGCTTCAAAACCGGCCGAATTTCCTATCGTGAGGCGTTTGACAACCGCGGCGACTATAAAATGGCGCAGGAAATCGAGCAAATCTACCGCAAGAATCCTTCGGAACGCAACCGTATGGATAAAGCAATGCTGAAAATCGACGACAGAATCAACATTATGCACGAACTGCTGTCCGACCGTATGCTGCGCATCTATCCTAATCCTTCCGATTCGCTGAACAACCGCTGGTTTGCAGCCGGCGAGCCGGAAGCGGACTCTATGATACTGAATTTGTCAAGATATTATATAACAAGCGTCAGAAATGCGGTGAAAACTGGAATTATCAGTGAGGCAGACGCCGCTCTGGCATCCGTGATGCAGTATCAGACAGAGAACGGCGGAAACGTTGTCCCTGCAGCTGACAAACTGCGAGCAGAAGTGTTCTATAACCGTTTGAATATGTTGAGACTGTGCCGTTTCGGATATCTGATACTCGGCTTTATCATGCTTTGTTTGGCTTTTGTTTCGGAAGACAAAAACGGAATGCGTAAAATCGTTCGCGGTGTTCTTTCTGCCGGCGTGGTGCTGTTTTTCGTCATGCACACCGTTAGTCTGGGGTTGCGCTGGTATATTTCCGGCTATGCGCCGTGGTCGAATTCCTACGAAACCATGGTGTCGCTTGCATGGGCGGGCGTGCTTTGCGGTTTCGTTTTTGCACGCCGCAATTATCATGTTGCCGCTTTGGCAACCCTGTTCGGCGGTATCGTGTTGTTCGTATCAAGTTTGAGCTGGATGGACCCGCAGATTACTCCGCTGGTTCCGGTGCTGAAATCACCGTGGCTGATGGCTCACGTAGCTTCTCTGGTGATGGCGTACGGATTCCTCGGCATCTGCTGCATGATAGGTATTGCATGGCTGCTGATTTCAGTTTCCGGCAAACCCAAAGTAAAGGATTTGCTGAATCAGATGACCGTTATCAGCGAAATTTCCATGCTGCTGGGGCTGGGATTGCTGACTGTCGGTATCTTTTTGGGTGCCGTTTGGGCAAACGAATCCTGGGGTAGATACTGGAGCTGGGACCCGAAAGAAACCTGGGCGCTGATAACCATGATTGTCTATGCAGTGGTGCTGCACTTGAAATGGTTTTCCAAAAAAAACGGAGACCGTTTGTACAACCTGCTGGCACAACTTTCCATACTTTCCATCTTAATGACATTCCTCGGCGTGAACTATTTCCTGAGCGGTATGCACTCTTACGGCAGCCATGATGCGCTGTCTATGATTCCGGTTTGGGCGTACATCCTGTTTGCCGTCGTATTTGTCGTTCCGGGTGCGGTTTCGTATCTTTTCGGCAAGAATAAATAGCTTTTAGCCCCTTTGATTACGAAAATTTTAAGGTCGGTCCCGATTTTATAAATAGTCGATATTTTTTTATAACTTCTGCTCCTTTTTTGTAGATTATCTTTGCAGTGTTAATTAAAAATTCTAATAAATATTATGGCAAAGTTATACGGAGCAGGAGCAATCTATCACGGAAACGGCTCTCTTTCAGAACTTAAGAATATCAGAGGTAAAAGAGCGGTTATTGTAACAGGTAAAGGTTCTACAACTGCAAACGGAAGTCTTCCTGCAACAGAAAAACTTCTACACGAAATTGGAATCGAAACAAAAGTATTCAAAAACGTTGAACAGGACCCGTCTATCGACACTGTTAGAGAAGGTGCTGCGTTCATGACAGAATTGCAGCCGGACTGGATTATAGGTCTTGGAGGTACTTCTGCAATCGATGCTGCAAAAGTTATGTGGGTGCTTTACGAATATCCTGAACTTCCTTTTGAAACAATGATCAAACCGTTCGCTATCCCGACTTTGAGAAACAAAGCTCAGTTCATCGCTGTTCCGACTACAAGCGGTACAGGTACTGAAACAACTTCTCTTGCCGTGATTACAGACCGCGTAAAAGGTGTCAAATACCCGGTAGCTTCTCACGAATTGCAGCCGGATATCGCTATCGTTGACGGTGACCTTTGCAAATCAATGTCTCCTGCAACTACAGCAAACACAGGTATGGACGCATTGACACACTGCATCGAAGCATATGTTTCAAACATCGATGACAACTATGCAGACGCTATGTCAAAAGGTGGTATCGAATTAATTTTCGCGAATCTTCCAAAAGCTGTTGAAGATCCTGAAAACGGCGAAGTTCGTCAAAATATGCACGATGCATCTGCTCTTGCAGGATATGCTTTTACAAATTCATGGTTAGGTATTGTGCACTCAATGGCACATCAGATGGGCGGTATCTTCGGCATTCCTCATGGCCGTGCAAACGCGCTTGCTCTTCCCAATGTAATGCGCTTTAATGCCAAAGCAACAGACCGTTATGCCGATCTTGCCCGTCTTGTAGGTGGAGAAACTGCCACAGATTTCATCGCTGCTGTGGAAAATTTGAAAAAGGACATCAATGTTCCGGCTTCAATCCGCGAATACGGCATCGAAAAAGAGGCTTGGATGAAAGAAGTTAAACGTATGGCAGAGAACGCTTTCGCTGACGTTTGTACAAGTTTCAACCCTCGCAAAACTACAGTTGAGGATCTTGAAAAACTTTATATAGCATTGTACGAAGGTGAGTATATCGACTTCTAATAGTATAAATTGATTTGTCAAAGGTCCGGACATATGTTACAATTTGTTCGGACTTTTAAATTTCCCGGCTGAAAAATCCGGAATTTTCTTCACGGAAATTATCGAAAATCAGCAAAATAGCTATAATTTACAATTTCGTTCCCGATTTTATAAATTGTAGCATTTTTTTTATAATTCATAGGCTGGTTTTGTTAATTATCTTTGCAGTGTTGTTGTAAGATAAGGTATAAATAATTACGGAAAAGAAGATATTGGGAAGGAGCTGGCTATAGTAACACAGCTCCCGGTTCCGATAGAAAACCGGGAAATACCGTGCCGCAACACTTGAAAAGAAATTTGAGAAAATTATTATATAGCGTTATTTGAAGAAGAGACAATAGACTTTTAACTGACTGATTTTATTTAGTTATCCGGACAGGATGGGTTCTGTCCGGTTTTTTTAAGTCCGTTTTAGGAAAGGTCGAACTTTGTTGCCGCTTCTTTCGTTTATAACGGAAACGGTTTTTGAGAATGAAATATGTATATGCTCCGGGATGCGCGCTGATGTCATACAAACCGCATCTTGCCTATAAGTTGAAAGAGGTTGTTGATAATAAGTACGAGCAGACCGAAACTCTGCTGGCCTGCTGTTTTAACAAACCGGAACTTGAACCGGGAACTTGCATCATCACGCCCTGTGCCACCTGTGTGCAGAATTATGTGAAAGGTTTTCCGGAATGTACATCCTCTTTCTTCCTATCGGAGCTGGCGGAAAGCATTGATTTTCCGTTTCCGGACTACGGCGGAGTAAATATGAGCATTCAGGATACCTGCACGGCAAAAACGCAGCCGCAAGTGCTGGAATCCATTAGAAAATTGCTGAAAAGAATGAATATAAACCTGGTTGAACCGGTTTATACAGGTGAAAAATCGAAATGCTGCGGGCAGATTTTTTACGGGAAATTGAGCACTGACAAAGTTGAAAATTTAATGGCGAAAAGGGCGGAAGAGATGCCTTGCGAGGATGTTGTGGTGTACTGCGCATCCTGCATTATGAGTATGACCGTCGGCGGAAAACGCCCGCGTTATATTATAGATTTGTTGTTCGGAGAGCCAACATATATGAAAATTACCGGTGCGGACGAATGGAACGGCAAACTGCGTAATTTCCGAGAATCAAATCGTTAATGTATATCTTAATGTTGCGGTGACGTGTTGAATTACTTGTTTCGAGACAAAGATGAAGGCGGTAGTTTTAGTAAAAAAATCCGCGCATTTTGGTTATCTTTGTAACGTAACGCGGAACAAATCCGCAGGGCGGGAGCGGTGGCTTCAACAGGATAACCGCCCCGGTCGAAACAAAACCTTGACAACAATTAAAATTATATCATAATGAAAAAACAAATCTTACTGGTCGTATCTTCAATGGCTTTTGCTTGCCTTTCCGTTTTCGGTCAGACTACAAAAGAAGAGATGTTTGAAGATTTGGACCGCATGGGAAGTGTGTACTACGCTTACCCGATTACCGAAAGTCTGAATACAAAAGTTCCGAAAGGTTATACTCCGTTCTATATCAGCCACTATGGCCGTCACGGTTCAAGATTTTTGAACAACTACGAAGATTACGAACCGGCATACAAATCATTGCTTGCCGCTGAAAAAGCAAATGCATTGACAGAACTTGGCAAAGATGTTTTGACAAGAATGCACGAAATCTGCGCTGAAGCCGAAGGTACTACCGGCGAATTGACCCCGCTTGGTCGTCGCCAGCACAGAGGTATTGCAGAACGTATGTACAGAGCTTTTCCGGAAGTGTTCAAAAACAACGATTCCATCTCTGCACGCGCTTCTACAGTGCATCGCTGCGGTATGAGTATGATGGCATTCTGCGACCGTTTGAAAGAGTTGAACTCTTCTTTGAAAATCTACGGAGAAATGGATAAACGCTACATGAGCTATATTATCAATAATACACCTGAAGCACAGCAGTTTATGCGTCATAGTACAGCTCCGTGGTACGAAGAATACCGTAAATTTAAAGATGAGCATATCGCTACAGACCGTATCATCAACAATCTTTTCTCTGACAAAGATTTCGTGAAAAAACAGGTGAATCCGAAAGAATTCGTATGGTGTCTGTATATGATTTCATGCGACCTTCAGAATATGGAAACAAAAGTTTCTTTGTATGATATCTTCACAAAAGACGAATTGTTCGACTTGTGGCAGTGTCTTAACGCACGTTTTCACTTTATGATGGGTAATGCAAAAGAAGGTAACGGTGTTGTTACTGCAAAGGGCAAAAATCTGCTTACAAATATCCTTGAAACTGCCGATGCAGAAATTGCTCACCAGACTGTAGCTGCAACTCTTCGTTTCGGTCACGATACCGGTATCACTCCGCTGGTTTCTTTGATGGAAGTGAACAATTTCGCCGCTCAGACGCCAACAATGGAAGATACTTACAAATACTGGGCAGACTACAAGGTTTCTCCGATGGGTGCCAATATCCAGTTCATCTTTTTCAACAAGAAGAACGGCGGTGTGGAAGACATCCTTGTAA
>SAMEA104404097__coassemble_1606_pt1 | contig 18279 bp, 13 predicted proteins | sample SAMEA104404097__metabat2_high_PE_098 | metagenome-assembled genome bin SAMEA104404097 (sample SAMEA104404097) | Balaenoptera acutorostrata | reverse complement strand
GCTGTTGGTTACAAGCCAGCCCGGAATATCTTCAGAAATAATTTCAACATCAGCTACTTCAATAACAGCCTCGTTTCCGGCAATATCAAATTTGAATGTTCCTTCTTTTTCAAATTCGATAATGTCTTTCTGACTCATTGATGAGATTGCTGCTGCAACCTGTTTCATAATCTTGCCGAATTTAGGACCAAGTTTCTTGAAATCAGGTTTAACTCGTTTAACAAGGACGCCGTCTTCGTTATTTACATATTTGATACCTTTGACGTTTACTTCGTTAAGAATCAATTGAGACATTGCTTCAATATCTTCTTTCTGTTTGGCGTCCATTACCGGAATCATGATAGTGCTAAGCGGCTGACGAACTTTCAGGTTCTCTTTACGACGCAATGACAATACCATTGATGTAATATCCTGAGCCATCTGCATCTGTTTTTCAAGCTGTTTGTTGATAACAGATTCGTCTGATTTCGGGAAATCTGCAAGGTGAACTGATTTGGTATTGTTCTTTGTTACCAAAGTCAAATCACGGTAAAGTTTGTCTGCGTAGAACGGAGAAATCGGAGCGATCAGCAATGATACAGTTTCAAGACACTGATACAATGTCTGGTAAGCGGAAAGCTTGTCAGCATTCATTTCACCGCCCCAGAAACGTTTGCGGTTCAAACGAACGTACCAGTTACTCAAATTGTCTCCTACGAAATCAGCAATTGCACGTGCTGCTTTTGTCGGTTCGTAATCGTCAAGATTTTCTGTTACATCCTTAATCAATGTATTCAGCAAAGAGATAATCCAGCGGTCAATTTCAGGACGTTCCTCGAACGGAATCTGAGCCTGGGAATTGTCTAAGCCGTCAACATTTGCATACAAAGCAAAGAATGAATATGTATTGTAAAGAGTTCCGAAGAATTTACGGCTTACTTCATCAACACCGTCTGTATCGAATTTCAAGTTATCCCATGGGGATGAATTTGAAATCATATACCAGCGAAGCGGGTCGATACCGTATTTTTCGATTGCACCGAACGGATCGACTGCATTGCCAAGTCTCTTGCTCATCTTGTTGCCGTTCTTGTCAAGAACAAGACCGTTTGATATAACAGATTTGTAAGCAACGCTGTCAAATACCATAGTTGCAATTGCGTGCAAAGTAAAGAACCAACCTCGAGTCTGGTCTACGCCTTCTGCAATGAAATCTGCAGGATATACTGAACGGCTGTCAAATACTTCTTTATTTTCGAACGGATAGTGAATCTGAGCATACGGCATTGCACCTGAATCGAACCAAACGTCGATCAAGTCAAGTTCACGATGCATCGGTTTGCCTGATTCTGACACAAGAACTATATCGTCAACATAAGGACGGTGCAAATCAATCTTGTGATAGTTATCCTGGCTGTAGTCTCCCGGAACAAAACCTTTGTCCTTGTAAGGATTGGATGTCATAAATCCGGCTGCTACTGCTTTTTCGATTTCGTCAAACAATTCCTGGAGGCTGCCGATACATTTTTCTTCGCCTTCTTCACTTCTCCAGATTGGAAGCGGAGTTCCCCAGTAACGGCTGCGGCTCAAGTTCCAGTCATTAAGGTTTTCCAACCATTTTCCGAAACGGCCTGTACCTGTATGTTCAGGTTTCCATTTGATTGTTTTGTTCAATTCGAACATACGTTCTTTGCATTCTGTAGAACGAATGAACCAGCTGTCAAGCGGATAATAAAGAATCGGCTTGTCGGTACGCCAGCAGTGCGGATAATTGTGTACATGTTTTTCAATCTTGAACGCAGTACCGTTCTGTTTCATAATCATGCACAACACGATGTTCAAATCTTCAGCTTTGGATGCTGCAGCCTCATCGTATTTACCGCCGACGTTATATTTAGGATCGTATGCATTCTTGACAAATGCACCTTCATATTCTTTGTACAAATCAAGGTTCACACAGTCGCGTACAAAATCTGCATCAAGTTCTTCACGCAACCAGTATTTACCTGAGAAGTCAACCATAGGACGGGTTTCGCCTTTTTTGTTAATCATGAACAAAGAAGGAATACCTGCTGCTTTGGCAACAGCGGCGTCATCGGCACCGAATGTCGGAGCGATGTGAACGATACCTGTACCGTCTTCAGTTGTAACGTAGTCACCCGGGATTACGCGGAAACCGTTTTCGTTGATTTCGAATTTGTCACCGACTTTGTCTACCGGTTTAACCCATGGGAACAACTGTTCGTATTTGATTCCCACCATTTCAGCACCGTTGAATTCGGCAATGACACGGTAAGGAACGACTTTGTCGCCATGTTTGTATTCTTCAAACGGTTTGTTTTCACCGTCTTTTGAGAAATAAGCGTTCAATCTCGGTTTAGCGATGATGCAAACCATCGGAGTTCCGTTATATGGATTGAAGCTTTCTACTGCTACATATTCAATCTTCGGGCCTACGCAAAGTGCAGTATTTGAAGGCAAAGTCCACGGTGTTGTTGTCCATGCCAGAATGCACATGTTTTTAGCGAATTCCGGATTTGCAGCAGCTTTGATTTTTTCGATTACAGCATGGTCGTTGACAACAACACTGAAATTGGCTGTTACAGTAGTGTCTTTAACATCACGGTAGCAACCCGGCTGGTTCAATTCGTGAGAACTCAAACCTGTACCTGCAGCCGGAGAATACGGCTGGATTGTATAACCTTTGTAAAGCAAACCTTTGTTGTACAATTGTTTCAAAAGCCACCACAAAGTTTCGATATAGCTGTTTTCGTATGTAATGTAAGCATTGTCTGTGTCAACCCAGTAGCCCATTTTGTGAGTAAGGTCACACCATTCTTTGGTGTATTTCATTACTTCTTTGCGGCAAGCTGCATTGTATTCGTCAACGCTGATTTTTTTACCGATATCTTCTTTAGTAATTCCAAGTGCTTTTTCCACACCAAGTTCAACCGGAAGTCCGTGAGTATCCCATCCTGCTTTACGCATCACCTGGTAACCCTGCATGGTTTTGTAACGGCATACAATATCTTTGATTGTACGGGCCATAACGTGGTGAATACCCGGCATACCGTTTGCAGACGGCGGTCCTTCAAAGAACACGAATGACGGATGACCTTCTCTTTCTTTGATACTTTGAGCAAAGACATCTTCGTTGTCCCATTTCTCAAGTATTTCTTTATTTACAGCTGAAAGATTAAAGCTGTTATATTCTTGAAATTTACTCTTCATAATCGTAACGAAAATTTTTTGCAAAGATAGTAAAAATAGCCGTTCGCAGCAAAGTGTTTTACAAAGAAATTGCCGTTCGGAATCCTTATTTGCGAACAATCCGGTATATTCCATCAAATCGCCCCTACATATTGTCAGAACTAAGAATATCCGGCTTTATAATTATCTTATTTTCTGAGACAAAAAAGGTAGGAACCGGTATTCCGATTCCTACCTGAAATTATCGTAAAATTGAATTATTTCACACCCATTTTACCACCCTTTACACCTCCGCCAAGGCTGAAGATATTCTGGTCGTAAGAAACGGTTTTATTTGCCATTTCACGTTTGCGTTTCAATGCAAGTTCCACAAGTTTGTCCATCAGCTGATCAAATCTGATACCGGTTGCTTCCCAAAGATAGAATGACAGAGAACCTGGGATTGTATTGATTTCATTCACATAGATGCTGCCGTCTTTACGGTCAACAATTACGTCAACACGGCTGACTCCGTGGCAAGACAATACTCGGAATGTTTCTCCGGCAAGGAACTGGATGCGTTTGGTCATATCTTCCGGCAAATCTGCAGGTATACGTTTTTCAGAAGCCTGCATACCTTTTGCTCCTTTTGAACCGCCCATATATTTGTCTTCGTATGAAAGGATTTCACCGCTCTTTATCGGTTCTTCCAGTACAGATGTCTGATATTCGTCACAATCACCCAATACAGAACAGTTGATTTCCTGAAGTTCTTCAACCATGTGTTCCACGATAAGACGGGTTGAATAGATTTCTGCAGCATCAACTTTTTCAATCAATTCCTCTCTGTTGACTGCACGACCGATGCCTACACTTGAACCAAGGTTTGCCGGTTTTACAATTACCGGATAACCTAACTTGTTTTCGATTCTGGCAATCAATTCGTCTCTTTGAGCAAACCATTGTTTGTCGGTAAACCAGATATAGTCAACAACTGGAATTTCACATGCCTGAAGAATCATCTTCATCGTGATTTTATCCATACCATTGGCCGATGACAATGTATTGCAGCCTGCGAACGGAATACCTGTTGATTCAAGAACCCCTTCAAAGATTCCGTCTTCTCCGTTACTTCCGTGTAATACCGGGATAATAACGTCCAGATGTGTCAGCACATCGCTACCGAACATTGATTTCTTAACTTTATACAGGTTATAGTCACCGAAGTTCGGTCGCATATACACTTCTTCTACTTTTTTAAGTAAAGCCGGGATGTCTTTATAATTGGCAATATCCAGAAGAGCCTCTCCTGTATACCATTTTCCCTGTTTGGAAATATATATCGGAGTTACATTGTATTTGTCTTTGTTGATGGCACTCATAGCCTGAGATGCCGAAATTACAGAGATTTCATGTTCGGTAGAACGTCCGCCAAAGAAAACACCTATGTTAGTTTTCATTTTATTTTAGTCTTTTATTTATATAATTAATTGTCAGTATGCAAATGTACTTTATTTTTCACTATTATCCGCCAATAGCCTGCGTCTTTTATTCCACACAACATACAGATTTACCCAAACAACGGTAACCAACACACTGACTATAGCCAGTGTCGGGAATGAACCGGTTTGTTCGATTCCGATTGTATTCATGTTTTCCAAATCTTCAAGACCATAGATATATGAATTGATGATAACGGAAGAATTGTTCAAAGCATGTGCTATTATCGGTAACCACAATGATTTGCTCCACCATAACATATATCCGAAAAATGCACCTAAAATCATTCTCGGGAAGAATCCAAAAAACTGCAGATGAACGGCACTGAATATAAAAGCTGTCAACCATATTGCAACATGGATATTTACTTTTTTCAGTTCGATTACCCGCTGCAATGTACCGCGGAATAAAATCTCCTCACCGAAACCAGTAAACACCCCAACTGCAAGAATGGTTACAATCAAACTATAGATTGAATCATTGATCAGCAGCATTTTGGTAAACTCTTCCGCTTCATTTTCCATTGTACGCAAAACTTCTTCTATATGCGACATGCTTTCCGGAAGAGAGATATTGGCATTCCATTCTACCAGCCAGTTCATCGCAGGCAGCGAACTCACGATAATCAACAGCATAAACACTAGATCCTGCCACTTCGGCAACTTGTCCAAACAGAACAATTTAATCGGATTCCGTGATATGAGCACTGCAGTAATAAGAGCCGGCAATGTCATGGCTATCAGATTCTGCAATACGATGGAAATTCTCATTGTTGCCACTGTAAGTCCTCCCAGCTGAATCATAATAGTGGAAACTATCGTATTCAAAGCCAGAAAGAATAATGAACAGCACAACAATAACAAAATCTGTCTGTTGAAAGATATTTTTTCGTTAATTATAGTCATAAGTTTGATATTTGTCACAAAAATAATAAAAATATAACGGTGTATCGATATTTTTCTTACATTTATACGCATATTGACAACTAAACCAATTAAACATGAAACAGTTTCTTTCATTCACATTTGTAATAGTACTGCTGTCCGCAGTTTTCAGTTGTTCTACGGCTAAGACTCCGGCTCAAAAGCAGCTGGAACATCAACTGGATTCTATTGCAGGTATCAAAGCTAAGTCAGCTCTTCAAAATATGGATTTTCTTGTTCTTGCAGACAGAATTTCATTCAAAAGCGGTAATCCGATTTATCCAGCAGAACGAAATACCAATTTCATCTATGCACACAACGGCAAAGCGACCATTCAATTTTCCAACATGAAGGGTTATATGGGAGCCAACGGTCTTGGAGGATTAACCGTTGAAGGAAAAATATCCAACATAAACAGCAAAACTAATGATAAAGGAATTTTCTATACCGAATTTGATATTCTCGGCACTGGTGTTTCAGCAAAAATTTCAATTTCTTTGCCGAAAAATGGAAGCAATTCAACCGTAAACGTATACCCTAACTTTAATTCGAATACAATTTCCGTTTTTGGAAAAGTAAAACCTTTTAATGCAAAGGATATTTTCGAAGGCCGTAAACTATAAAAAATATGACACGTATAAAATTTATAACAATCCTCGTACTTTCCGTTTTATGTACATTCTCCGCTATTGCCGAAACCAAGGTAGAAAAGGCGGAACGGAAACATATTGAGAAAATTGAAAAAGCCAAAGAAGATTCCATCAATTACAAAATGGCTAAAAAATCTATGCAAAAGATGAGTTTTGTAATTATGGCCGATGAAATCGGGAATCAGATACAAAATATTTTTGTGGACGACAATATGAATTTTATCGTTTGTTCTCCGAACAAAGCTATGATTCAGATTGTGCCTCAATTTGCCGGTTTCAACGGATTGAATCTTAAAGGCAACCTAACCGGTGATTCATGCGAAACAAACAAAAAAGGCGATGTATTTACCACTCTGGACATCTTCAGTTCGGAAATAACAGCAAGAGTATTCATTACACTGTATCACGACAGCAACGAAGTGAGAGCGGTTATTTCCCCGTCATTCAGCCGCGGAAAAATCATCTTTAAAGGCAAGATGTTCCCGTTGAAAGTTTTCCCGGAATTGATTGCGCCGCTATACGAATATTCAAACCTCTTCAGATAAGAAAGCCCCGGGCATCAACCTGAGGCTTTCCTTTTTTTATTTTATTTTCCGTTTGAACTTGTCATTCCGGAACATAAATAATTTCACCGTTTTCAAGTTCATAAGCAATACCGACTTTCTTGCCTTTCTTGCCTTGTTTAGATTCCTGATCTTCAGACGGAGTGTATTTGTTGATTGTCTGACCATCCTTAGTAATGATTTCCATATTCTCCTTACCAGGATTCTTTACAATAGTGAAATCTTCCTGACTGAACATCTCTGTCATATTAAAACGTGTTACAAGAGCAACCATCAATGCTACGGCAAAAACCATTGCCACATCGAACAGATTACTTACCACGCTCATCGGATCGTCATCCTCTGCGGAATGTAATAATCTTCTTCTACTCATTATACTCTTTCTTTTAACAGGTTAGCCAAAAATTCAAGATTGGTAATATCCTGGAAATACCATCTCTGTTTGATTTGCTGAGTTGCGAAACCTACAGCACTGATAAACAAACCTACAACAGTTGTCGCAAACGCAACCTGCATGTTGTATGCCATAGATGCAATATCACCGGCAGCCAAACCGACCAAAGCAGGTCCCATAGGAATCAAAGTACCCATCAAACCAAGCATAGGGCCCATTTTTGTCATTGTTTTGGAGATTGCCAAATCTTTGTCTGCAGCAATTTCGAATTCACTGATCAAGCGTTCGATTTGAGCCGGGCTGTTTTTTACACCGAAGATTTTGTGCAAATACACCATTACCAATGCAGATATCTTTTCAGGAATTTGTTTTTCGAATTCATCCAAACCCTCAACATTTAGTGTGTCGAATTTTTCTTTCAAAAACTGTTCTGTCTTACGCATAGACATGTACTGTCCGAAGAAACTTCCAACTAGCAGCAAAGCGCGGCCAAAGAAAAAAATCAACAAAACAATTACAGGGACCAAAAGTCCTGTTGAAATCCAATAAAGTACGTCTGATATTAAATTCATATTCTTATTATTTATTATTTAATTTTCTTTTAATGTAAACTTTTCTCAATAAATAGCCGATAAATGCGCCTGCTACAATCAAACCGCACAAACCGATTAGAGCCGGCCAGTTAACTTCACTCATGCCCTTCACTGCTGTTTGTCCGTTCACGGTAGAAATAATACCGAGAATGGCAATCAACGCGTTGGAAATGAAAAGAAGTTCCAAACGCAACTCTTTTTCAGGCAAAAGCCATTTGATGAACCAGCTTCCGGCAGGAATTATCACAAATACTGCGACAGCCAGTGTAATTGCAAGATTTTGGAATGAGTATCCCGGCAATGAAAATATAAAGGCAACCAAGATGCTGAACAGTACCGGGTAAATCAAAATACCCGGGAACCAGCGCAAGAATTTGTAGAACAGCAATGTTCTTTTCTTGATTTTTCCGGTTGTCATCATATGTGCAGCCAGCATACAGAATGTCATCTGCAATATAACATCAATACTCAAAATTACTGCAGTATCACGCATTAGCTGCGGATTGTTCAACCAGTCGGCAATCTGAGTTTTTGTCTGCTCGATGGCAAACGGCCAGGTAACTGTCAAAAATACGGCAGCAACCAGAGATGAAAATAATACAAAATATATTTTACGATAAGTTTGCTTTAACAGGTAGTTAAAGCAAACTATTATCATTAATACTATTACAACTGTCTCCATGTTTTATTCGTTCATTTTTCTTCTGCGCTTTCTAATCAAAATAACAAGACCGATTACGGCAGCTACAACAAGCACGATTACTACGATGTTGCTGATTGTATTGGTTTCCATTTCTGAAGAATCATTCAAACTCTGTTTCTTCATAATGACACCCTTGTCTGAATTTTGAATAGTAGCTTCACGGACTTCAGTAATACTCTTCTTGTATTCCTTGGCAGCCTGTTCAGAGCTCTTTGATGCAATGTAGTTCTGCAATTTTGCGTTGTCGCAAACAAAACCTGTACATGCCGGTTTGTATTTTTCAACCAACTCTGTATGCATCTTGGCAACGTCTTTCAACTGTTGTTCGCTTGCTTTCCACATACCTTTGCGGGCAGTTTCCATCATAACGGCAGTCATTTCCTGCAAAGCTGCCGGATTGACGTTTTCAAAATAATCCTGAACGCCCAAATCGAATTTGTCTTTTACATAAACGTTGTAGATTTCATCCCACATTTCTGTATCGATAGCTTTCGGTTTCATTACGTTCCATCCGTATGTATTCTGAACAAGTTCTGAGAATGTGCTTGCTGAAGTAGCATCACCTTTCATCTTTTCTTTGATGTATGTCGGGTTGAACAAAGTTGTACGGCTTTCAACACCGATAGCTTCTTTCACTTCCTGCATACGTACATTGTTGCGGTTGCGGTAGTCGCTCAAATATGCATCCGGATCTTTACCGGTTACATTACGAACAGCAAGGTTCAAACCACCCATGAATTCATATACGTGGTCAAGGCTCAATGCGCCCCATGTATTGCTCTGACGAGGCTGGATAACAGCGTCTGTATTTGTCAAAGCTGCTTCGAATGCGAACTGGCGAACAGTTTCCCAGCTCTTTTCATTTCCGTAGAAAGCGCCCATGTTGTTCAAATAAACATCGGCAATTTCTTTTTCGCTTTCCCAACGATCACCGCTCTGTACCATACCCTGGATACCTGTACCGTAGTTACCGTTCATACCGCCGAATACGCGGAATGTAGAAATTTCACGAGCTTCTTTCGGGCTCAAACCTTTTTCTGTCAAAACTTTTTCAGCTTCAACAACGCTTTGAGCAACCTGATTCTCGTATTGGTCATCTTTTGATGCTGCCGCCATTTCAACGGCACGGTTGATTAAGAACAATCTTGACGCTGCAAGGTCTCTCAACTGACCGCTGGTCTGAACGACAATGTCAATACGAGGACGACCAAGTTCCTTGGACGGAATCAAACGCAAGTCATTTACACGTCCGAATACGTCACGAATCGGTTCTACACCCAACATATAAAGTACCTGTGCAACTGTTGCACCTTCTGTTTCGATAAATTCACCGCTCCATAGAGTGTAGCTTACTTTACGAGGAATACTGTCATTGTGTCTTTCCTGATACATTTTGATAGTATTCTTGGCCAACTGAACACCTTTATCCCATGCAGATTCGCTCGGTGTAGCTTCAGCATTGATAGCATACATGTTGCGGCCTGTAGGAATTGTATTCGGATTTGCAATCGGATCACCACCCGGAGTCGGGCTTGTATAACCGCCGTTCAATGCATTGACCATTGAATTCAATTCATTCATCGGGCTTGACAGCAATCCTTCTCTGTAGTTACCTACATTTTTAATAGTACGTTCTACTTCAGAAACAGCATAAGCAAAATTGATTTCTTCTTTTGTATAGTCTTTTTTGCCCATCATTTTTGCCATCATGGCTTTCATATCAGGTTTCTTACCCTTCATATCCGGCATCTTACCGTCTGCGGCTTTCATATCACCCGGATGTCCAGGCATTGCGTGAGGCGGTTTCTTACCGGAAGCCATCATCTTCTTCATTGTTGCCAAATCAGGATGACCTTTCGGCAATTTTTTGCCGGATTTGGCAGCCGGCATCATTTTGTCCATTGCTTTCTGAGCCTCTTTGTTTTCAGCCATAGCCATCATCATAGCCATCATACCTTTCGGTGCATTCTTGGCTTTTTCGATTTCACGTGCTTTAGCCAATTCTTCAGTAGTGATACCTGCAACTTTGCAAATCAGATCGTCTGTTGCAAGAGAAGGATTAGCAAGAAGTCTCTTGACAAGGTCTCTTGCAGGATTCAAGTAACGGCTTGTGAACAATGTTTTATGTTTCAATACTTTTTCATCTGCTTTGTTTCTGAAACGGTCCAAAGCAAACAAGCTGTATGCGATAGGTTCTGCAGACATTGCAAATACACTACTCTTGATTCTTTCAGGAGCGTAAGGAACGCCCATAGTGTAAAGCTGACCTGTAATCTTTTCAGTAGCCAACTCTTCAGCAAAGTTTTCAACTTTTGCAACTTCATCTTCAGTAAACGGAGTTGTCAAAACGCTGTCAAGAGCAAGTTCGCGGTGAATACCCATCTTCACTGTCAATTTCTTGACAATCAAAGACTGTTTGTTCAACGCTTTTTCATCACCTGAAGCGATTTTGTTGTTGTAAATCTGAATAGCTTCGCTCAATTCACGATAGATACCGCGTACGCTGCTTTCCATGAACGGAGGAGTCAAATATGACTGAATACCTGCGTATGAACGGCGTTTTGCCATCATAGCTTCACCTACGTTACCGATAGAATAGATATAGAAGTGAGGCATAGCACCTACAAGGCGGTCCGGCCAGTCGTTGTGGCTAAGTGCCACCTGTTTTTTCGGAGTAAATTCCAAACTTCCGTGAGTACCGAAGTGAATCATTGCATCAGCTTTGAAACCGTGCTGTACCCACAAATAAGAAGCGATGTATGTGTGCGGAGGAGCAACATCAGTACCGTGAACCATCTTGAATGAGTCACTGCCTGAACCTGCTGCAGGCTGAGGCAACAATACTACGTTACCGAAATCCAGACGTGCAACGGTAAGTTCGTTGTTTTCGTTAACCATATACTGTCCCGGAAATTCACCGTGAGCAGCTACGACTTCCGCATATTTTTCATCACGGATGCTTTTCTTGATCCATGATGCATATTCTTCCTGAGATACTGTCTGAGGGTGAGCGTTCTTCATAAAGTTTGAAGCGGCACCTTCTGCGTATGTTCCGAACAGTGCACCTTCGCTGTTAATCATCTTTTCAAGATCCTTGACTGATGCAGGAATGTTACGAACATTGTATCCTTCTTTCTTCAATGTTTTCAGCAAATTGTAAAGTGAAGGAACGACTTCCATTCCGGCTGCTGTCAATGCACTTTGACCTACTCCTTTGTAATAATAGATGGCAACGCGTTTTTTGCTGTTGTCCATATTTTTCAAACGGATGTAATTGTTTATGGTTTCAACAAAAACTTCTGTACGTTCCGGGATAGCGTAAGCCTGCTGCATGCCTTCTTCGTCAAGATAGTGACCAAATACGGCATAAGGACGAATGGCGCCGTCGATTTCCGGAGTTACAACGCTCTGAGAAAGGAAACCGCCGTTCATACCCATCTTGTCGTCTTCCCATTCTTTAACCAGACGGTTAACATTTAGCGGAGCGAACAAAGGAATATTCTGTTTTGCCAAATAGTTGACAATATAGTCACCCATACGGCCGTGAGCCATGTTGATTACGGCAGACGGATTGATGGAGTCAATCTGATTTTTGTCAATAAGCGGTTTCAGGGAACGAATCGGATAAACGATATTGCCTGTTTTTTCCAACTCCTGAATCAAACCTGTAGGTTCACCCATCTGACCTGTCAAAACAATGCGCGGAGCTTTTTCGTTCCACAAATTGTTTTTCTTAAGGAATTCATTGTATTCGTATATGCTGTTGAAACCAAGTTCCTCTTCATCGGAGTTAAGCGGAGCATGGTAAATCATGGCATCGTTGCGTTTTACAAGTGTCTGAGGTTCTTCAATATTATAGATTTTTTTGTCAATGTCCTTACGAACATAGTTCAAAAGGCTTCTATAGTTCTTGCGACCTGCATTACTCAAATAATTTACAAGTGTATCAACCTGAATACTGTCCAAAGAAATAATCTTGTTTGCAGGATTTGTAGCTGCAGTTGTCAATACCGGAAGACCTTTATTGGCTGCATCTTGAATAAGTGCTCTCTGGTCTTCGGTAATACGCAAGCCCATACCGTTAATAAACAACATGTCAAATCCGCCCAAATCTTCAAGATCTTCCGGTGTGATTTCTTTCAAATCAATGGAAGAGTTGTTGTTGGACTTTGAAATCTGTCCCAGATTAATGACCTGATAGTTAAGAAACGCCACTTTTGTACTGCCGAACCAGCTGTTCCAGACAAAGCCAAGAACAGTCAGGGCAACAACAAAAGAAACGATAAGGTATATATATTTCTTTTTCATACCTGGTTTAATTTATCATAAGTTATTATTTAAAAAATTTGTCAACATCCAAAGACAATCCGGCCCAGAATGTAATACCTGTTGTGCTGGGAGAATTGCTATAATAATATTTGGGGACGTAGTTAAAGAGGTTATCAATTCCCATTGTTACGTTGATACCTTTCCATATATCGTGAATCAGATTCAAATTCCAAACTGTATATGCCGGATAAGTTTCCTTTACGGTTTCCTCGTACGATGTACTGGAAGTGTATACGTCTGTTGTTACCTGAGATAGAAAACGACCGTTTAGTGCAGCTTTCAACCCGTAGTTTTTCCAGTGCTTGCCATATTCGATTCTGGCAGTTGCAGTATGCGGTCTGGTGGAGGATGTCAGCGGCTCTCCCTTTTTGATATGCTCGTGAGTAAAGGCATAAGACACTTTGGCCGATATCCCACACGGGAAATTTGCAGATGCATTAATATCCACACCGCAGATATTCAACTTGGCCATATTGGTGTAAACCATACCCATTTTGGCTTTGTTCCATGCTGTAGTAATCCGGTTGTCCACCAGATTGTAGAAACCGTTTACGGTCAGATTGTAGTTACCATTCAAATATTCGGCAGACACGGAGAAGTTATGACTGGATTCCGGTTTCAAATCGGGATTACCGTAAATCATGAAGATGTTTGCCATATTGAAACTCATATACATCTCTTTCAAAGTCGGAGCACGAAATCCGCTGGCATAAGAACCGCGCAGACTACATCTGTTCCATTTGTAACGAACGGCAACCTGAGGAGATATATGGTGAATATCCGCATCTGAGAAGTAGTCATAACGAAGACCTCCGATAACGTTCAAGTCTCTGTTGATACTCCAGTCAAACTGAGCGAAACCGTCAGCTGTATACTGCTCGTGATGACCGTTATTGGTAAATTGGTATGTCATCAAATAATCACGCATAAAACCGCCGCCCACTGTAAGAATGTTTCTTCCAAGGAATGTATGATTATATAAAGCTCGACCTGTATGCTGAACATTGCTATAATCTCTCACATCAAGTTTGGAGACTATACCGTAATCACTCTTGTCATATTCATCAAAAGTATATGCAACTTCAAAATCATCATGGTTTGTAAAACTGTAATTGCCTTTCAAACCACCGTTCAAACTGCGATAGCGTTCTTTTACGGTTGTCTGACTGTCTCGTTCACGGAAGAAAAATCCGGCATTGGCAGTAAATTTCAAATTATCCAGAGGTTTGTAAACAAGACGATCTTTGACATTCCAGTTCTTATTGGCGTAAATCTTGTCATAGTCTCCGGCATTGTCAAATTCAATAGCCCCGACCTTATGATATTGAGCATTGACCGTATTGCTTATCTTACCTTTTTTTACACCCAGCGAAGTGCCGTAACGCTGTTCTCCGTGAGCTCCGAAAAGAGTGTTTACATTAACGGACCACGGTCTGGACTCATCTTTACTGATAAGGTTGACTACTCCGCCGACAGCATTCGAACCATACAAAGATGAAACTCCACCCTTAACAATTTCGATGCGCTCCACATTGTCAAGATTCAATCTGTTATAATCAATATTGTCCAAAGTTTCTCCGGCAACACGTTCTCCGTCTACCAGAAACAAAACCGAATTACCCCCGAATCCCTGCATATTCAAAGACACCTGCTGGTTCATGGAATAAGAGAATTCAATACCCGGCAACTCTACTTGCAACAACTCACCGATATGGGTAACGTTGTGCATTTTGATATCATCGTTTTTAATTACTCGTGTCAGAATCGGAACTTCTTTCAACAATCTCGGAGTTCTTGTCCCTGTTACTACAATTTCATCAAGTATCTCCTGGTCTTCCAGCATGTAAAAATCTTTTGCTGCATTCTTGCAGCCGGATACTTTTACTGTCTGAGCTGCATAACCGATAAATGAAACGTGCAAAGACACGTCTTTATTATTGGGGATTACAAGTTTGTATTTACCGTTTTCATCTGTAATGGTACCCCTTTCGGGAGCTTCTTTGACTGAAATGGTAGCTCCTGCCAAAGGTTCTTTATTTTCGTCATATATAGTACCGGTTATTGTATATTGTGCCCATGCTCCAACGGTCAAACACATCATAACTATGGCTACCAACAATCCTTTAATCATAAAGCATTAAAATTCAAGTGGATAAACGTAATCTATTGTAATAAACCCCTTTTCGTTTGACATATTCATGTAATTGACAAATCGCAAAGCCGCCATAACACCATCCGGAAATTTGACAATGTAGACTTTGTTCGAAGGAGTGTAAATGGGAGGCATTTGACTCAAATCCGTACTAATCCATTTTGACAACTCCACGTTTACATTGCTTGGAGTGTAAATCATTCCGTTGTTCATCATCAATGACATGTCAACAATAACACGGTCATTAATATCTTCAGTAAACACACCTTCCGGCAATTTACCGTAATACATCAAATCGACCAAATTGGTAAATTGGGTTTCCATAACAGCTCCGCCATTGGTCTTCACATCATATCTGTGCATGGCAAAACTCCATGGGTTCTCTTCGGCATCATTATTTTTCAAATTAGACTTTATCTGAACGGCTGCAACTCTGCTATCATCAGAAGTCCATACTGTATCTCTTTTCTCTGTAATCTCCTCAATACGGAACATTTTGGCATCCAAATCAACAAATGTCCAGGCAGTATATGATGTCGCATCAATATAAATTCGTCCTGTTTTAGTTTTCAGATTTACCTGACTAAACCCCAGCTGAGGTTCTTTGGATTCATCGTACAAACCGTCCAGCACTCCATTACAAGATGGGAATGATAATATTATCATTCCCATCATAAATACCTGTAAAAGTCTTTTAAACATAGTTACAAATTATTTCAAGTCAATCCTCAACGGAGAATAACAAACCTTATATTTACCTTTAAATCGGTAGATTATTTGTTGCCCTTAAATTCGATATTGATTGACATTGGCATTGCTCCCGGCTGGAAGTCATAGTTCAAAGTCAATACATTACCCCTAACTGTACCGTTCAAGCCTTTGCTTACATAATTTGTTCCATTAACATCAATATTGAATGCATCAAGTTTTAGATTATATGAACCGTCAGCTGCTTTTACATATTGAACATTTTTCAATGTGATTGAAGGGATAGACATTTTCGGGTTCATTTTAGCTTCCGGCAATACGATAGTTACTTTATCGTCAGAATCAACCGTCAATGTTACTATCCCGTCAATTGGATCCATAATAGACTCACCGACAGACATAACAATAGTACCAGCGTAATCACCTGCGAACGGTGCTTTTCCGCCTTCTTCATTGTCATCACCACAAGAAACTATGCATAATGCTACTGCAATTACAGCAATAAAATTCAATACTTTTTTCATTTTCATTCTATTTTAATATTTAATATTGTATCCGCTTGTTTTAATGGTGCAAAGTTAATCCTGCACATTTTATGTATCAATACCCTGTTTTTTGTAAAAATCAAGCTGTTTTCACGCTAAAAATAGACATTTGTAGGTATTTTATATATCACAAATATAACAGATGTTAATATCCCTTGTTTTTAACGACCGGTCAATACTTGAAAACGGTTACTGCTTCAACCGATATCCCGCCAGTATCCGAGAACCGTGTCTACCGAAACAGGGACAGATCCGGATATAAAAAATCCCGGAATCGATTGATTCCGGGATTCTCATTATCTGTAAGTTTTTAGGGGAGCATAAAAAGCATCGGGAAAATGTTCAAGTTTGTAATCTTCGGGAGTTCCGATTATCGTAATAATATCAAACTGAACTTCCATGTCCAAGTCCGTATAATTCAAATACGCATTGGCTGCCCGAACAAGATTGTGCTGTTTTTTGGCATCAACGGCATCAAGCGGGTCGGCAAAATCATCCGTTCTGGTCTTGACCTCTACAATTACAAGCCGGCAATTCACTTCGGCTACAATATCGATCTCGACTTTGCCGCACCGCCAGTTCTGCTCGCGAATCAAATACCCTTTTGTCTGTAAATATTCGGAAGCAATCTTCTCTCCAAGTTTTCCCAACTCGTTATGCCGGGCCATAATTATTTGTTTTTAAAGATATACTTTATGGTTCGTTCATACACTTCGCCCGGTCTCAATTCCTGACTCGGGAAATCAGGTTTGTTCGGTGCATCCGGCATACCCTGACACTCCACGGCAACTCCGGCATAATCGGTATATTTACCCCCGTTTTTGTTTACCGGTGAATCTGACAACCAGTTTCCGGTATAGACCTGCGCAGCCGGTTGTGTTGAATGAATTTCAACGGTCCTTCCGGACTTTTTTGATGTCAATACCGCATTCAGCTGCATCTTCCCCTTGCTCCAGTCATTGATTACCCATGAGGAATCATAACCTTTGGCAAACTTTATTGCCTGGAAATCGGCATCAATCTCATTTCCAATACGTTTAAAGGTACGGAAATTCATCGGTGTTCCCGCAACATTCTCATATATTCCTGTCGGCACCAGCGAATCATCCGTCGGCAGATAGCAGTCGGCATTCAGCATCAGTTCATGATCCAACATAGCTTCCGCTCCCGCATTTTCACCGTCAAGATTAAAATAACTATGATTGGTCAAATTTATAACGGTAGGCGCATCCGTAATTGCCCTGTAACAGAGTGTCAAGCAGTTTTCATCGTCCCATGTATACATAACTTCTGCAATTACATTTCCCGGAAAGAATTCATCACCGTCAGGACTGTTGTAAGTGAATTTCACCGAATCTCCAATAATTTCGCTGTCCCATATCTGATTGGAAAATCCGTTCGGACCTCCGTGAAGTGAATTCGGTCCGCAATTGATATTTAATTTGTATTTTTTGCCGTCTACAGTCAAATCCCCGTTTGCAATACGGTTGGCATAACGTCCCGGAGTTTTGCCTGCACAAGGGCCATCCCCCATATAGTCGGATATATTGTTGTAACCCAGTACAACATCGGCAACAACACCGTTTTTATCCGGCACATTAATCGCTCTGATACCGGCTCCGATACTCTGCAATTCAACCCATGCACCGCTTGTGTTCATCATTTTGTATACGGCAATATCTCCGTATACTGTTTTTTCTATTCGTTTTTCAATTGTAATCATAAGTTTTGTCAAATAAAATATTTTGAAAGGTATTAAAAAATTCGCGGATTGCGAAAATCAGGCGAACTATTTAGTATAATGTGTGCTATATCCATTACATTATATATAGAAACAAAAAATCCCGGTACGATATGTACCGGGATTCCGTGCCCGAGATGAGAGTCGAACTCACACGAGCATTCGCTCGCTATCCCCTGAAAATAGTGCGTCTACCAATTCCGCCACTCGGACAAAAAAAGCCGCAAAACAGAATTTTACGGCTTCTTATTCGTCGAGCGAAAAACGGGACTCGAACCCGCGACCCCAACCTTGGCAAGGTTGTGCTCTA
>SAMEA104404097__coassemble_1568_pt1 | contig 18591 bp, 17 predicted proteins | sample SAMEA104404097__metabat2_high_PE_098 | metagenome-assembled genome bin SAMEA104404097 (sample SAMEA104404097) | Balaenoptera acutorostrata | reverse complement strand
AAGGACTATTTAATTAATTTTTTAACTTGTCCATTTTTATTGGACACTAATGATTCTCTTTTTTTAATGTTTTTAATTTTGCCTGAGTTTTTGAGTTTTGAGTTGATTGAAAAAGCAAAAAAAAGTATAAAATAACGATATTTTAATAGCAAATTGCTATTTTGAAGGTTTCGGTTTCGCTTAGTCTGACATTATGGCGTTTTATTTAAAAAAAAATCAGCGAAAAAGTGAACTTTTTATTTTTATAATATGAGTAATGTTTAATTGTGATTTTATGCTTATCTTTACAAATTGTAACAGAATTATCTATTTTTTTCGGAAGTGTCGGAAATATTTGTAGGTAAACAAAGTAAACGAGTTTATATGAATTTTGATAGAAAAATACGCGTTGGAATAACCCACGGGGATGTCAACGGAATCGGGTATGAAGTCATACTCAAAACATTAAGTGAACCTCTGATTTCGGAAATGTGTACTCCGGTACTTTACGGTTCATCCAAAATCGCGGCATATTACCGCAAGGGAATGGAACTTGAAAATGTTCCGTTCAATTTGGTTCAAGATGCTGCCGATATAAAATACGGTGCAAATAACCTGGTAGAGGTTCTTGATGTAGATTTTAAAGTAGAACCGGGAGTAGAATCTCCTGCTGCAGGCAAAGCCGCACTGCAATCACTGGAAAGAGCGGTTGCCGATTTGAAAAACGGATTAATTGACGTTATTGTAACAGCTCCGATTAACAAATACGCTATCCAAAGCGATGAATTTAATTTTCCGGGACATACCGAATATCTGGAGCAGGCGTTTGGCGACGGTCGTAAGGCATTGATGATACTATTCAACGATGTTGTGAAAGTTGCACTTGTAACTACACATCTTCCACTTGTAAAAGTTCCGGAAGCAATCACCAAAGAGGCCATCCTTGAAAAATTGCAGATTTTCAACCATACGCTGATTAAAGATTTCGGTCTTGAAAAACCGAGAATTGCCGTTCTTGCATTGAATCCGCATGCCGGCGACAACGGTTTGTTGGGAGACGAAGAACAGAATATCATTGCACCGGCAATTGAAGAGGCTTACTCCAAGAAAATTTGCTGTTTCGGCCCTTATGCCGCAGACGGTTTCTTTGGAAGCGACCAGTTCAAACATTTTGACGGAATCCTTGCAATGTATCACGATCAGGGTCTGGCTCCGTTCAAATCGCTGGCAATGAATACCGGTGTGAATTTTACTGCAGGGCTCGGATTTATCAGAACATCTCCAGATCATGGTACAGGATTTGATATTGCAGGCAAGGGTGAAGCATCTGAAGAATCGTTCCGCGAGGCAATGTATCAGGCTATAGATATTTTCCGCCGCAGAATGGATTTCTACAAGAGCCACCGCAATCCGTTGCGTAAACAATATTTCGACAAGAGCAACGATAAAGAAACATTGGATTTAACCAAGGTGGAAGACGAACAGGGTAACTAACAACAAAACTATATAAAAGAATGAACTACGCTATAATTGCAGCCGGAGAAGGTTCAAGACTTGCACAGGAAGGGGTAAGGAAACCGAAACCTCTTGTAGAGTTGAACGGACAACCGATGATTGGCAGACTTATTTCGATTTTTTCCAGATTGAATGCGGAAAGTATCAGCATTATTGTTAACAACGAAATGACAGAGGTGCGCGAGTATCTTGAAACATTGAAGGGCAAATATCCTTTGAATATTATAGTGAAATCCACTCCGAGTTCAATGCACAGCTTTTATGAGTTGAGCAGAATAATGAAAAATGGGAAATTCTGCCTGACTACAGTTGATACCATTTTCAAGGAAAGTGATTTTGCACGCTATATCCAGGCTTTCGAGGCAGATTCCGAATATGACGGTATGATGGCGGTAACTCCGTTTATTGATGATGAAAGGCCGTTGTATGTGGAAACTGATGCGGATTTGAATATAAAAGCATTCCGTGACGACCGATGGGATGAGGTGAATTATATTTCCGGCGGTATCTATGCGTTGAACGACAAAGCATTTAAAGTGCTGGAAGAATGTATCAACGGTGGAGTTTCAAGAATGAGAAACTTCCAGAGAGCACTGGTATCTTCAGGCATGAAACTGAAAGCGTATCCAATCGAGAAAATTATTGATGTCGACCATGCGGGTGATATTCCTGTAGCGGAAGAATTTATTAAAGAATAATACAAAATACTGTTTATATATTATGTCAGATATCGTAATAGCCGGAATTATGAGAGCCGGCGCATATTCGCCGAATCACATCGGTAATGATGCGGCAATATTTAATGCAACAGCAGAACAATTGCGGAAAAGAGGCTGCATCGTCAATATTTACAGCGAAGAACAATTCGCAAACGGAGAAGTAAAAGAAGACATTATATTAAATATGTGTCGCGAGCAGAAAAGTATCCGTCTTTTGCAGGAAGCTGAAGATGCCGGAAAGATTGTTATCAATTCCGGTTATGGTATTGAAAATTGTACTCGAGAGAGAATGACACGCATTTTGCTGGGCAGTAATATCCCCTATCCGGAAAGTTTGATGGTAAACACCAACGAAAGCGTGAGAACCGAATTGAAGGAAGCCGGATTTGATTCATGCTGGATTAAGAGGGGAGATTTCCATGCAATGCATAAAGAGGACGTAAGTTATTGCCGTAATGTGGATGAGGCTCAAGAGGTGCTTCAGGAATATTTTTATAGAGGTATCAACCGTGCGGTTATCAACAAGCACCTTGTCGGGGATTTGATTAAATTCTACGGCGTGCAGGGAACAACGTTCTTTCACTGGTTCTATCCGTTTGACTCAGGTCACAGTAAATACGGTTACGAGGTGATTAACGGTCATTCAAAAGGATTGGAATTTGATTTGAAAAAATTGAAGACTATCTGTAATGACGCTTCCGATATTCTTGATGTGAAGATTTACGGCGGTGACTGTATCGTATCCGATACAGGTGATATCAGAATCATTGACTTCAATGACTGGCCGAGTTTTGCACCGTGCCGTAATGAAGCCGCACCTTATATCGCAAAATGCGTTATGAGCTTGATTAAAGAAAAGATGCAATAAAATTGATTGATTGGAAAGACAAAAATTGTAGTGATATAATAAGGTCTTAATATGGAAGAAAAGAAAAGTTTTATAGAAAAATATAAGAGCACATTAAAGTCTATGGATACAGAGGAAACCATTGACCTGATGTTTTATCGTCCTATCGGTTATGCGTGGGCGGTATTGTGTGCTAAAATCGGAATAACTCCGAATGTAATTACAATTGCATCCATCTTTTTGGGTGTCACAGCAGGAATCCTGTTCTATTTTCCGGAACTGTGGCCGGCAAATATTGTCGGTATGCTTTTGCTAATCTGGGCGAATTCATTTGACAGCGCCGACGGTCAGCTGGCTCGTATGACAAAACAATATTCCCGTGTCGGTCGTATTCTTGACGGCGTGAGCGGTGATTTGTGGTTTGCTGCAATCTATATTGCCATTTGTTTCAGAATGAATGACTATGTTTCGTTCTTTTCAGAAAATCCGTGGGTAATCTGGCTGATTGCCGTATGTGCAGGTTTGAGCCATGCTAAACAGGCTGCGATGGCGGATTATTACCGTCAGTTTCATTTGTTCTTCCTGAAAGGTGAAGAGGGAAGTGAACTTGACAGTGTCACAGCACTTGACATCAAGTATACGGAACTGAGCTGGAAAAAGAATGCGTGGAGCAAAATTGTAATGTTCTTTTACAGAAACTACACTGCAAACCAGGAGGTAATGACTCCGAATCTTCAGCAGCTGCGCAAGGATTTGAAAGCAAAATTCGGTGACAAAACTGCATCTCAGAGTTTTCGTGACGCATTCCGTGCAAAGAGCAAACCTATGATGAAATATACAAACTGGTTGTCTTTCAACTTGAGAACTATTGCTTTGTTCTGTTCTCTGTTTGCCGGCATGCCGTGGTTGTATTTCGCATTTGAATTGACAGTGATGAATATCATGCTTGTTTACATGATTGTACGTCACGAACATATTTGTAAAAACTTATCAGATCAAGTAAAAAATGGAGCATATTAATATAAAAGGTGTAATATTCGATTACGGCGGTACAATTGACAGCCGCGGTATTCACTGGAGTGAGATTATTTGGGACGGTTACTGCAAATCCGAAGTTCCCGTAGACAGGGAAACTTTTAGAGAATGCTATGTGTATGCCGAACGTGAACTTGCCAAAGTACGCCACATCCTTCCGGAACATAACTTCTACGATATGCTTCTTATTAAAATGAGAATTGAAATAGGTAATCTGGAAGAAAACGGACATTTGCCGTCCGGCAGTGTTGAAAAATATGCACAACCGATTGCCGAATATTGTTATAACGCAGCGAAAAGTTCTATTGCGGAAGCCGTTCCTGTATTGGAAGCTATGTCTGCCAAATATCCGATGGTGCTGGTCAGCAATTTCTATGGAAATGTGGAAAGCGTTCTTGAAGATTTCGACTTGAGAAAATATTTCTTAAAAATTGTTGAGAGTGCTGTTGTTGGAATTCGCAAGCCGGATCCGAGAATTTTTCAGTTGGGTGTAGATGCTCTGGAACTGCCTGCAGAGGATATTTTAGTGGTTGGAGATAGCTACAAGAAGGATATTGTGCCTGCAGAGAGTATCGGCTGCAAGGTGCTTTGGCTGAAAGAAAAAGGCTGGACTGCCGACGAAGATGCCGTTCAACACCCGAATATCATTAAAAAACTGTCAGAAGTGCTGGATGTAGCATTATAATTCATTAACATTTATTGCTCAATATCACGTAATTTTAATGAGATTTCACCGAATTTGCCCGATTTGTACAATAATTAACAAATTACAACAATTTTAAAACCGAAATAAATTTTTTTACTCGGAAAAAGGTACTACTTTTACCTCGCTTATGAAAAAAGCAACAAAATTGAAATAACAGTTAAAATTATAAACAAAAAAATTATGGCAAATTCTAACGTACAGAAGGCTGAAGGAAAACTGGGTGTTTTGGTAGTAGGTCTGGGTGCAGTTAGCACAACATTTATGACAGGTGTTCTTATGGCTCGCAAAGGTTTGGCTAAGCCTGTCGGTTCAATGACTCAATATGACAAAATTCGCGTAGGTCGCGGTGCAGATAAAAAATATTTACACTATAAAGATATCGTTTCTCTAACAGAATTGAAAGATATTGAATTTGGCGCATGGGATGTTTATCCTGCAAACGCTTACGAATCAGTAGTAAATGCACAAGTTCTTCAACCGAAAGATTTTGAACCTGTCAAAGACGAATTGGTTAACATCGTTCCGATGAAAGCGGCATTTGATAAAAATTATGCAAGCCGTTTGGATGGTGATAACGTCAAAGACGCTAAAGATCGTTGGGATATGGTTGAACAGATTCGCGAAGATATTCGTAAATTCAAAGCTGAAAAAGGCGTATCTCGTATTGTAGTTCTTTGGGCTGCTTCTACTGAAATTTATGTACCGGTTAACAAAGCCGTTCACTATAAATTGGCTGACCTTGAAGCTGCAATGAAAGCTGACGATAAAGCTAACATCGCACCTTCTATGTGTTATGCATATGCTGCTCTTGCAGAAGGTGCTCCATTCATCATGGGTGCTCCTAACACAACTGTTGATATCCCGGCAATGTGGGAAATGGCAGAAAAAACTAAAATGCCTATCGCAGGTAAAGACTTCAAAACAGGTCAGACTCTTGTTAAATCAGGTTTCGCTCCTATCATCGGTACTCGTTGCCTGGGCTTAAGCGGTTGGTTCTCAACTAACATTCTTGGTAACCGTGATGGTCTTGTTCTTGACGAACCTGCTAACTTCCGTACAAAAGAAGTTTCCAAACTTTCTACTTTGGAATCTATCCTTGTAGCTGACAATCAGCCGGATCTTTACAGTGATTACTACCACAAAGTACGTATCAACTACTACCCGCCACGCGACGACTCTAAAGAAGGTTGGGATAACATCGATATCTTCGGTTGGATGAACTATCCGATGCAAATTAAGATTAACTTCCTTTGCCGAGACTCAATTCTTGCAGCTCCTCTATGTTTAGACCTTGTTCTGCTTAGTGACCTTGCTGCACGTGCAGGACGTTGGGGAACTCAGAGATTCTTGAGCTTCTTCTTGAAGAGCCCGCAACATGACTATACCGTTGATGAAGTTCCGGTTAACCACTTGTTCCAGCAGTATGTAATGCTTAAGAACGCTCTTCGTGAAATGGGTGGTTATGAAGCTGATGAAGAAATAGACTAAATTTTGGCTATTATAATTAAAAAGAGGCTGCAAAGTATTTTGCAGCCTCTATCTTTATGTCTTTAAGTCTATCTTGCGAATTATTTGCTTTTATTCAACGATTTATCTTGTTCATTCCAGTATTTTAGGAACAAATAATTGTCATTAAATAATGAAATCGTTAAAATTATTGTAACTTTGTACATTATCTGGAATAGTATTGAATAATAATTTGGTATTATTTGATTTATATAATATCCGATTTAAATATGAAATAATATAGATTCTATGCAAAATCAAGAATTTTTAAATCAAGATAAGGAAAATCAGCAGCAGGCAACTAATGTTGATTCCGGTTTCTCTATAAGAGATTTTTTTGATACATGTCTTCATTATTGGTATTGGTTTGTAATATCATTGGTTCTGTTTGTGGGTATAGCGTTTTTATATTCGAAGTCTCAAACTTGTCAATATAAGGCATTTTCATATATTTTGATTAAGAGTGACTCTCGTTCCGGGAATATCTCAGAAACATCTATGTTTCGAGATATGGCAATAGGAAGCTCTCAGACTATTGAAAATGAAATTTATATTATTCGTTCAACTCCGTTATTGGAGCAGGTGGTTGAAAAATTAAACCTTGACGAATCATATTATATCAAACCGTTTTTTCGTTTCGTAAATCTTTATAAGGGATCTCCGATTGATGTAAATTTTTTGAATGAAGTCGGTCGTTCTCGTAGAATCAGTATGGAGGTTCAAATTGAGAGCGATGACCAATATATTTTTAGATTCCCGGCAATTGATCAGGAATGGCAAAGAGCCTCTTTTGGAGTGAAGGTAACCTCCAATGCAGGTGTGTTTACCGTTGAAAAAACTCCTATTTTTGAATTAAGAGACAAAAAAAATGAGACTTACTATGTGAATATTTGCAACAAATACGACAAAGCTGTAAATCTTTGGGATAATCTGGTAGTCAAGAAAGCTGATCCGCAGACTAATGTTTTGTCTCTGCAAATTCAGGGAGATAATCACAAAATGTGTTGCGATATTCTTGACGCACTTGTAGAGATATATAATACGGAGGCAATTATTGATAAAAATAAAATTGCCAAGAATACCGAAACATTTATATATGACCGAATTAAATCATTGAGTAAGGATTTGGGCGGTATTGACGGACAAATTGAACGTTTGAAGATTTCCGGTAATATGTCAGATTTGTCTACTACTACAGAACGTTTGGCAACTACAGGGGAAAAATATGGAGAGGATGTAGTTGAAATAGAAACTCAATTGTCTTTGGTTGAATATGTCTACAATTATCTTGTAGATCCAAAAAATAAATATGAATTGATTCCTTCAAACGTAGGTATCTCAGACGTGGGTATTACATCATCTATTACGCAATATAACGAGGCATTGATGAAATACAACAAGCTTATTGTGGGTTCCGGTAAAGAAAACCCGTGGGCTATTGAGCAAGGTAAATCATTGAGGACATTACAGGCAAATATTCTTCGTTCAGTTGAAAACCTGAAAAATTCAATGCAAATCAAGCAGGAACAGGCAAAGGCTCAACAGCGCATTGCCCGCAACCGAATGTCCAGTGCAACATCTCAGGAAAAGGTTATCAATGATGTACTTCGTCAGCAGAAAATCAAGGAAGAATTGTATTTGTACTTGTTAAACAAGCGAGAAGAAAATGCGTTGCGTCTTGCCATTGCTGAGCCGAATGCGAAAGTAATTGAAAAAGGAGGAGGTGACGCAATTATTATATATCCGGTTCCTTCAACTATTCTTGCATTTGGTTTTGCTGCAGGGTTGTTGCTCCCGGCTGTTATTTTATATTTGATTTTCTGGATTCAGTCTTTGGATACCAAGATTCACAGCAGATTTGATGTTGAAAATATTACCTCGATTCCGGTTCTCGGTGAAATTCCTGCCAAGAAGAAATCTCAGGAAGGTAAGGAATTTATTGTACGCGAAACAGGAACGGATCGAATTACGGAGGCTATGAGAATTGTTCGAAGCAATTTCGAATTTATGAGAATTCCGGTAAAAAGTAATGGCGTTGTAGCTCAGATGACTTCAACAATTCCTGGAGAAGGAAAGAGTTATGTGGTTATCAACCTTGCGTTGTCTTTTGCCCAGAGCGGAAAGAAGGTTGTTGCAATTGACTGTGACTTGCGTAAGGGTAACTTTTCAAAACTTATCGGGGCGTATGCTCATAAAGGCTTGAGCTCATATTTGTCGGGCAGAACACAGGATTTGCACGATATTATTCAAAGAGGTGAACATCATCCGAATCTGGATACAATCGGTTTGGGCGCTATTCCACCGAACCCGGCGAATCTGCTGATGAGTGAGCGCTTTGATCAGATGATTGCATTGTTGAAAAAGGAATATGATTATATTTTTCTTGATTCAGTTCCTTTTAACATTATTGCGGATGCCGCATTGATTAACAAACGTGTGGATATGACCATTTATGTTATACGTGCCAATATGGTGGACAAGCGATATATCCCTATTCTTGAAAAAATGTATAAGGAAGACAAAATAAAGAACGCATGTCTTTTGGTTACAGACGTAAATGTTGAGACTAAACGTTATGGTTCCGGTTATGGTTGCGGTTATAGTTATAATTACGGATACGGTTATATAGATGCTGATAAAAACGATGACGGTGACGAAAAGAAAGAAAATTCTGAAGCATAAAAGAATAAAATTTATATACGGCAGGCTGGACCATGAGTTCTGCCTGCTTTTTTATAGTATGGTATTGTCAGATAAGTAATTTTAAGAGTACTTAATTGCGTGCTGATTTTGATTGTATTATCTTTGTATTGAATTTATAGAACTAATGGCAGAATCACTTTTCAAACGTGCGTCAAAGGATGCACTGGCATTCGGAGGTTATTTGTCGGCAATCTTTCTGGCATCGGTATTAAGCGGTTACGTGCCGTTTTTATCACTTGTCGGGCTGTTACTGATAATTGGTCTTCCAGTTTTTGTATTATTTAGGATGAGAACATATTATGTTGATATCCGTGGATTGATTCCGTTCTCTGGCTTGTGGATGTACGGAATTATGCTGTTCATTTTCGGAGCGATTATATGCAGTGCGGTATCATTTATCTATCTGGAATATCTTGATCCTGATTTCCTTTTCAATCAGTTTAAAATGATTCTGGATTTCTACAAATCCGTTCCCGAACTTGCCAATACGGAAGCTGCTTTATCTATGCAGGCTATCTTTGACAAAAATCAGTTTCCGAGTGCAATTCAGTTTGTGATGTCATTCATGTGGGCAATTTCTTTTTCGGGTTCGATGCTGTCAATTATACTGGCACTGCTAACTCCAGTTACAGTAAAGAAAGATAAATTATTAAAATAATTATATATGGATATTTCAGTTATTGTCCCATTATATAATGAGGCAGAATCTCTGCCGGAACTTGCCCGATGGATTGATGATGTAATGAACAAAAACAAGTTCACTTACGAAGTTTTTTTCATCAATGACGGAAGTACAGACAATTCATGGAAAGTTATTGAAGACCTTTCCAAAAAAAATAAATGTTTTAAAGGTGTAAGCTTCCGCAGAAATTACGGAAAATCACCGGCATTGAATACCGGATTTTTGCGAGTTGAGGGTGATGTCGTCATCACAATGGATGCTGATTTGCAGGATAGTCCGGATGAAATTCCGGAACTTTATAAAATGATTATGACAGACGGATACGATCTGGTTTCCGGCTGGAAAAAGAAACGTTACGATCCGCTTTCAAAAACAATTCCGACAAAACTGTTCAATGCAACAGCACGTAAGGTCAGCGGCATCAAACTGCATGACTTCAATTGTGGATTGAAAGCGTATAAAAACGAAGTTGTCAAGCATATCGAAGTTTACGGCGATATGCATAGATATATTCCGTATTTGGCAAAGAATGTAGGTTATACAAAAATCGGTGAAAAAGTTGTTCACCACCAGGCTCGCAAATACGGTAAATCAAAATTTGGATTAAGCCGTTTTGTCAACGGTTATCTGGACCTTATAACATTGTGGTTTATGTCCAAATTCGGTGTAAAACCGATGCATTTCTTCGGGCTGCTTGGCAGTATCATGTTTGTACTTGGTTTTATCGCAACAGTAGTTGTAGGGATTATGAAACTGTACTTTATGTACAGCGGACAGTCATATATCCTTGTAACTGACTCTCCATATTTTTATTTGTCACTGACTTCAATGATAATAGGAACCCAGTTGTTCCTTGCCGGATTTGTAGGGGAACTGATTGCCCGTAATGCAGCCGGCAGAAACCATTATGAAATTAATGCAGAAATAAAAGACTGACGGGTATGGAAACAACTTACGAAAAATTCATGATGCTGGCAGAATCCCGCTATTCTTGCCGCAATTATTCAAGCCGTACAGTAGAAAAGAGCGTGCTTGAACTTGTGCTTAATGGTGCAAGAATTGCTCCGTCCGCATGTAATCGCCAACCGTGGAAATTCATGGTTGTAACCAGCGAAGATGCAAAAGCCGCAATTCAGAGAAGCTATGACCGTGAATGGTTGAAAACCGCTCCTGCATATATTGTAGCAGTCGGTAATCATGATGAATCATGGCACAGAAGCAATAGTGACAATAAAGATCATTTGGATGTTGACCTTGCTATTGCAACCGAACATATTTGTCTGGCTGCAGCTGCATTGGAACTCGGTACCTGCTGGGTATGCAATTTCGAACCGGAAACATTGAGAAAAGGATTGAATATCCCTGAAAATATGGAACCGGTGGTAATTATTCCTGTCGGTTATCCGGCGGAAGAAATTGTTGCTCCTCAAAAAGTTAGAAAAGAACTCAACGAGATTGTTGAATGGCTGTAAAACGTGTAACATATATACTTTTGGTTGCTCTTGCGGTTGTTATTTCTGCAGGATGTACACGTGAGTGCCGTGAAAATAGAAACAGTATCGCACTTGCCGGTTTCTATGATTCCAATAAAAAAGGAAAAATCGTAATCAGCGGCCTTACTGTGTACGGCATCGGTGCCCCGGAAGATGCGATGATTCTGGACGATGCCCAAAACGTCAAGCACGTTTATCTGCCGATGCCTATCAACAAATCAAGCGTACAGTTTGTGTTTCACTATACTCAGATAGGAATTGATGATATCCGTTACAATGATACTTTGACCGTCAATTATACACCTGTCCCTTATTTTGCGAGCAAGGAATGTGGTTCGATGTATATCTATGAGATAAATGACTACAGTTGCACAACCAATCTGGTTGATTCTGTCAAAATGCCGTTTGACAAGATTACCAATATAGATTGTGAAACTGTTCAAATGTATTTGCGTACGGCAAAAGCGGGAGAATGATGCAAAATATAAAGAGATTCGGATTCCAGAGATTATGGCTGGTACTTGCGCTGGTTGCGCTGGTGCTTCCCTCTTTATATGCACAGAGACGCATCACTCCGGTTGAGCAGAAAAACGACAAAACTCAGACTGTAGAGCGGAAAAAGGCGGTCGAGGAATTGCTGAAGAAGAAAATAGAGCCGTCTGTCTTATTCGGAGACTCGGCTTTCACAGTTGAAGAACAGATTCGTAAAAAAGATACCATCAAAGTTATCCACAAGTATCCGAAACTTTATTCCGTAACCGTAGGTGTTAATATCTGGGATCCGGTGATGCGTGCGTTCGGTCAGAAATACGGTATTGCCGATATCTCTGCCGAAATGAGTTTCTACAACCGTTTCAGCGCATTGATGGAGCTCGGGTTGGGATGTGCAAATGATACTCCTGATGACGGTAATTATACTTATTATACTCCGATGTCTTTCTACGGAAAACTGGGAGCATCCTACAACTTTTTATATAACGGAAATCCCGACTATAAATTCAATGCGGGAATTTTGTTTGCAGGAACATTCTTTGATTACGAATTGCGAGATGTCAGGGTATCTTCCGACTATTGGGGCGAAGAGGGTACATATACAATGAAAGGATTGTCTTCACGTGCATTCTGGGGCGAACTTGTTCTCGGATTGAAAGTAAAGATTGTTCAAAACTTCTTTATGGGATGGAATTTCCGTTACCGTCTGATGTTCGGTTACAAGAAGAACAATAACGCAGATGTGTGGTATGTTCCGGGATTTGGAGAACGTGACAGACCGCTTGGCGCATCTTTCTCACTATATTACAATATTCCGCTGACAAAGAAAAAAATTGACAGCAAGGCGGAAGAAATCGCCGATGAAATGGCTAAAATCCCGGAGAAAAAAGAGGCTTCGGAAAAGAGTGAAAGCGAAAATATATAGGGAGATTTTGACTCTGAAAAATTGAATTTACTATATTTGCAGATATATAAACAAGACTTAAAACATTAATTGTGAAAAATTTGGTAGTACGCGCGATGTCGGGAGCAGTTTATGTGGCTCTTTTGATTTTCGCATTGGTTAGCGGCAGTCAGCTTGCATTTATATCAGTATTTTCTCTGATAACCATCGTCGCAATATTTGAGTATCTGACTATTTCAAATCCTGAAGGCGGCAAACTTGTCAAACTTCTGGATGTTATCGGAGCCGTGTTGATGTTTATCGGTTTGCCGTTGAGCGTGTTTGACAATCCGTTGTATATTTTGCCGTTTGTCGGATATGTGATTGTCCGTCAGACCGTACAACTTTATATTCCGCAGGAAAATGCGTTGAAAAGTTTGTCGGCAAGTCTTGCATCACAGTTGTATATTGCATTGCCGTTGTCTTTGATGTCGTTTACATTCCATGTTTTCGGATGGGAAGTAATCCTTGCGATGTTTGTGATGATTTGGCTGAATGATACCGGTGCATATTGTGTAGGTTGTACTTGCGGAAAACACAGACTGTTTGAAAGAATCTCTCCTAAAAAATCATGGGAAGGTTTCTTCGGCGGCTTGTTGTTCACAGTTTTGGCAGGAGTTGCAGCGTCATTGTGGTTGTCTGACAAATTCACAACAGAACTGGCACAATTCAATATGATAGAATGGATTCTGTTCGGTGTTCTTGTAACAGTATTCTCAACATGGGGCGACCTTTGCGAATCATTGCTGAAACGTACTGCAGGCGTGAAAGATTCCGGGAATATTATCCCGGGACACGGCGGTATTCTTGACAGAATCGACAGTATGCTTTTTGTAGTTCCCGTTACATTCATCTTCTGTCTGATTGTAGCAGCACTGTAAGAAACAAAGATATAACAAAAGAGCGCGGAACATCAGTTTCGCGCTCTTTTTGTATGCTACCTGTTTATTTTTCGCAGTTGATTGTCAGGATATCTTTGAACGATGTCGTGAATTCCCTTGACTTGTGCTGCTGGACAGGAGTCCGTGCCTTTTTACCTCCGTCTGCAGCAAGATGCAGTCCGTTGAAAGATATGCGTGTGTTGATATTGTCCACCGCTTCCATCAGTTTGTTGTGCTTCGCCTGGTCCACCGGATTAAACAGTTTCAGCTGATAGTTTTCGCTGCTTATCATTTCCGAAATCTGCACCCCCGCTCTTTTGAACGAGCAGTTTTTGCGGTAGATGGACCTGAATATCGCGGAAGCATATTTTACCAGTTCTATCGTGCTTGAAGTCGGATAGGAGATGGCGATACTTGATGAATTGCTGTATTGCGGTTCGTAGGTATGGAAACGGTTCCCGGCAAGGAATACGGTAATTCTGCCGGCAAGCAAACCTTCCTGACGCAGTTTTGCCGCACAAATGGAAGTGAAGGACGCTATGATTTCCGAAAGCTGGGTTTCGTCCGAAATCTCGGTTGCAAAAGTCCTGGAGTGCATCAAACTCTGTCGCGGAGCATCCATCGGAACGGCGATGGCGCAGTCAACGCCGTGCAGTTCCAGCCATGTACGTTCTCCGTTGATGGTATAGTGTTTCTTTACCCATTGTCGCGGTAATGCCGCAAACTGGGCTGCGGTTTTTACATTGTACATCGCTAATGAATCCCGCATACGTCTGCCGATGCCCCAGATTTCGCCTACTGGAAGATTGTACAGTCGTTTGTGCACTTCTTCCTTTTCATCCAGTACAAAGCAGTGTGTGGTGTCCCGATATTCAGTCTTGGCAATGTGAGATGCCAGTTTCGCCAGTGTTCTCGTTCTGCTGGCTCCGATACTTACCGGGATTCCCGTGCATTTCTGCACTCTGCGGGCGATGTTTACCAGAAACGATTCGTCAAATTCTTTCGGAAAGTCGAAAAACGCCTCGTCCACCGAAAAGATTTCCAGATTTTCCACCATCTCGGAAAGAATGGTCATAATCCGTCGCGACATGTCGTAATACAACACGTGGTTGCCGGAAAAACAGGTTACGTTATTCTTTTTAAGCACCTCCCGCCACTGGAACGCCGGAGCGCCCATAGGAATACCCAGCGCTTTTGCCTCGTTACTTCGCGCAATGATACAGCCGTCGTTACCCGACAGAACCACTACCGGACGACCGTTCAAGTCGGGGTTGAAAACCCTCTCGCAGGATACGAAAAAATTATTGCAGTCAACAAGTGCACGCATTTTTCGCGGATTTAAGTGTATGTTTTAGCGGGAAACCGCTTTGACAACGAATGTAACGATACCCCAAACCTGAAAGTTGCTTTCTTCGTTCACTTTGATTTCACTGAATTTGGGATTGGATGGTGCCAGATATACGCCGTCTTTGCGGATTGAGATCGTTTTCAATGTAAATTCTCCATCTACGAAGCATACGGCAATTGCTCCGTCATGCGGGTCGAGAGATTTGTCGATAATCAGCAGGTCGCCGTCTGAAATTCCCGAATCAATCATGGAATTTCCGGTTACCTTTGCGCAGAATGTAGATGCCGGATGGCTGATAAGTTCACGGTTTAAGTCAATACTTTCTTGGGCCATACCCTGAATCGGACTCGGAAACCCTGCGGGCACCATTCCGTCCAGAATAGGAATTTCAATTTCTTGAGTATCCGAAACCGGATGTATTGAAGAATCTTTCATAGCATGTGTGTTATTGGGCTACTGACGCTTTGCGGTACAGATAAATTGCGATGACAATAAATATAAAGTTCGGTATCCACATTGCAATAAACGGGCTTGTCATGCCCGAAACAGCAAAGGTCGCTGTAACGGTTGAGAACAGGATATATGCAAAACTCAATGCAATACCGATACCGATATTCACACCGGTGCCGCCTCTTACTTTACGAGAGGACAATGCCATACCGATAATTGTCAAAATATATGCTGCGGCAGTCATAGCGAAACGCTGTTCCAGTTCAATCTCAAAGTTTTTGATATTCGCGACACCGCGGTTTTTCTGCCGCTGGATATATTCCTTCAATTCCGGAGTGGTCAGCATCTCCTGGTCGTTGGATGCAATCAGGAAGTCTTTCGGTTCAAATGAGATGATGGTATCTATTTTTTCACCGGCACGCATTTCTTCTTTCAGACCTTTGAAGTTGCGGATTTTGTAATCTTTCAGTTCCCAGTGATAAAGCGTATCATATTTTACGGTTTGGGCAGTAAGACGGGATTTTAATGTCTTGCCTTCATACTGTTCCAGAGAGAATTTGTACCCGGTTTTGTTGCGGTTGTCGAAACGTGCGATATATGCGATAACACCCGGACTCACCTGCAACTGAATGTTTGCACCGTAGTCTACCTTTTTATTTTTTACATATTTGTTGGTATAGTCAATGCGTTTGACGTTTGCGGGTGGAATGACATAAGCACTCAGCGTATAGGTAAACAGGGCGATAATGGTTGCACCAATCATGTACGGGCGCATCAGTCGGTTGAAACTGACACCACTGGAAAGTATTGCTATAATTTCCGAGTTGTCCGCCAACTTCGAGGTGAAGAAAATAACCGCAATAAAGGTAAACAGCGGACTGAACTGGTTAGCGAAATAGGGAAGAAAGTTCAGAAAGTAATCAACAACTGTCTCTTTCAACGGAGCTTCCAGCATGGCATCCAGTTTTTCGTTGATGTCGAAAACGATGACAATTGCCAGCAGCAACAGAATGGAGAATACGTAAGAACCTAAGAACTTCCGGATTATATACCAGTCGAGAATCTTCAGTGCCGAGCCGTTGTAGGAACGCAAAGACGAAGGCAGATTCCGCACCTTTTGCGGAATTGAACCGATAAACAATTTCAGATTCTCAAGAATTTTCATATTTGAATATTACAGGCGGCGTGTAACATTAACAACCATTTCGTCTTTCCAGGCCTTGAAGTCACCGGCAAGGATATGTTTGCGGGCTTCTTTTACCAGCCACAAATAGAATGCAAGATTGTGAATGGATGCGATTTGGAGCGCAAGAATTTCCTGACTTACGAACAGGTGGCGAAGATATGCTTTTGAATAAAGAGTATCCACATAAGATGCGCCGTCTTCTTGAATCGGAGAGAAATCGTCCGCCCATTTTTTGTTGCGCATGTTCATAATGCCGTGTTGTGTGAACAGCATACCGTTACGGCCGTTTCGTGTCGGCATAACGCAGTCCATCATATCAACGCCTCTTTCGATAGCTTCAAGAATGTTTGCAGGCGTTCCGACTCCCATCAGATATCTCGGTTTGTCTTTCGGGAGAACCTCGTTGACTACTTCAATCATTTCGTACATTTTTTCAGCCGGTTCACCTACGGCAAGACCGCCGATAGCGTTGCCGTCAGCGCCAAGGTCGGCTACGAATTTTGCGGATTCAGTACGAAGGTCTTTGTAAACGCAACCCTGAACAATCGGGAAGAAGCATTGTCGGTAGCCGTATTTGTCTTCAGTCTCATTGAAGTGATTCCATCCGCGTTTCAACCATTTAAGTGTCAATGCCAAAGAATTCTTGGCGTAATTGTAGTCGGATGTGCCCGGAGGACATTCGTCAAGGGCCATCATAATATCTGAACCAATAGAACGCTGGATATCCACCACTTTTTCCGGAGTAAACAGATGTTTGCTGCCGTCGATGTGAGAGCGGAAATATGCACCTTCTTCAGTCAGTTTGCGGTTGGAAGACAGAGAGAATACCTGAAAACCGCCGCTGTCTGTCAAAATAGGTTTGTTCCAGCTGTTGAATTTGTGAAGACCGCCCGCTTTTTCAAGAATATCAATACCCGGACGAAGATACAAATGGTATGTATTCCCGAGGATGATTTGCGCTTTGATATCATCGCGCAATTCTGTCATGTGAACGGCTTTTACAGAACCGATAGTACCCACCGGCATAAAAATCGGAGTTTCGATAGTGCCGTGGTCTGTTGTGATTAATCCTGCGCGAGCTGCGCTGTCAGTATCGTTAGATATTAATTCAAAATCCATTCTAATAAATTATAGTGTACAAAGATAAGAAAAACGGTCGACTATTACAAAATGAGTCCAGCCAAAATCAGTCTGCTTTCATATAGGCAAGATAACGGGAATCTGGAAGAACCGGGTTCAGAATCTGAGTACCCGATGCAATTCTTCTTCCTGAATATTTTACTGGAGAAACTGTGGCAATTTCTTCGGCTCGTGTTTTCAGCAACTTCGTGTTCTTGAAAAACTCGATGTGATATGTTCCGGTTTTGCCCTCTGCAAGATACCTTTTTGCGAGGATATTGGTAACCATGCCCATTGTCATGCGCAGATTCATTTCTATACACGGATTGACGGAGATTTCTCCACATTCGGTATGGTATAGTATCATGTCCACGCCGAGATAACCGTCGTATGCATCGCCGACAATTTCTGAGATAATATTTTCCAATGCTGCGGAAACTTTGTCCAGTATTGTCTTGTCCGCAAGATGTTCGTTGATTATCGCTCTCAGACTATTGTCACCGGCAACAATTCCGAGGTCATATGAACAGTGATTGTCATTTTTGAATACCGAATATCCCGCAAATTTTGCAATTCCGTCCGTCAGCGTGAATTCCATTGCAAAATCCAGTACTTTGTCCAGCGGCTGTTCGCAGATAATTGAACTTTGGCGGGATAGAATTCCTGAAATCCAGCGGCTGAAATCCAGGGCATTGATATCCAGTACACGGAAAATCCCTTTTCCACTGCTTGACCACGGTGCTTTGGTAAAGCATTTAGGGTACTTAAGCGCGAAATCGAGTACTTCTTCAAATTTTGTCAATTCCACCGGACCGGGTGACAGATGCAGACCATATTCCTCGTTTAGTTTGCGGTGAATCAGAATTGAAGTACGGCGGTGTGACAAGTCCCGAATTCGTGTAATTTTGTCAGTATCCGGAAGCATGACTGTAGAAACACCGTTGTCAATCAGCCGTTTCCGCATATCTGCGCTCCAGCCCCACGGCG
>SAMEA104404097__coassemble_1502_pt1 | contig 19181 bp, 12 predicted proteins | sample SAMEA104404097__metabat2_high_PE_098 | metagenome-assembled genome bin SAMEA104404097 (sample SAMEA104404097) | Balaenoptera acutorostrata | reverse complement strand
CCAAAGCCGTTCAGCTGTACAGTCTTCCGGACTCTGTCCGTATCCGCATCAATCCGGGCGACGCAACTGTAACCGCCGTTTCATTCCAGATTAAAACTGTGTTGGGCAAGAGCTTTATCCACAAATTCGAATGTGACGTCAAAAATGGTGTTGAAAACAATCTGACATTCGCAATCGGTGATATTATCGACGTCGCAGAACGCGGAAATTACCCGTTGACACTGAACTATATCAATTTCGGCATGGGCAAATCAGAAAGCGGCAAGGATTACGAAATCAGTATTCCGGGAATCGAAGTCGTTTATGATGCAGTTGCCAATACAGGCGGTGTTGAGGATGCAGTTGCAGAATCAGCAGCCGTTCCGGTATATCCGAATCCTGTAACTGCGGACAAACCGGTGAATATCGAGCTTTCAGAACGCGCAGCCGTTTCTCTTTACGATGCACTTGGCCGTTTCGTTGCAGGTTATGAATTTGAAACAGGCACAAATGTTATCAATACATCAGGTCTTGCTTCCGGAACATATATTATTAAAATTGAAGGTGACAAGAATTTGAAATCTTCAGCATTGATAGTCAAATAAGAATGAAAAAACTTATTTTATCGGTCGGATTATTCCTTATTGGATTGGGTTCTGCATTTGCCGGAACCCAATGGGAAATCCGCGGTAAAATATATGACGTGGACACCGTTTTGCACGAAGCGGCAGGCTCGGGAACTACGCTGACAAAACTTGTTTTGAGCGGTCCGGACAGTCAGAATATATTTTATACCACTACCGATTTGACCGACGAAAATGTCGAAGTCAGAGTAGTGAAAGGCAAAGAAACCGCGAAAGGCCTTGAAACGCTTTCCAGCATGGCAAAACGATGCAGCGTCGGCGGTGATGACTATTTCATCGGGGTTAATTCCGATTTCTTCGAACGCTGGCCGGATTCCTATTCCGTAGGTTCGGTGATTGCGGATGAGGAAATCGTCAGTCTGGTGAACAAAGACTGGTCGGCTTTCGGCATTACAACCGACAAAAACGTTTATGCCGGAAATTTGTCTTTCGAAGGTACAGTCTCTTCCGAAAAAGCGGGGGAATACACCCTTTCAGCGATAAACAGAGGCGGCCTTAAAAACAGTCTTGTAATTTACACATTGAAAACGGGCAGCAACTCCGAAACCGGAGCTTTTGCCACAGATATACAGCTGGAGATTGTCGGCGGAACATTAACCCCGAACTCGGTTGTAAAAATGAAAGCCGTTTCCGCTCCGGATTGCCGCGGCGGGCTGGACATTCCGGCAAACGGCTGCGTCCTTTCCGGTAATGGTACAGCAGCAGAATATGTATCCGTACTGCAGGAAGGCGAAACTGTCGAGGTGAGAATCGCGACAGCGTTCGACGGCAAAATCGTCAAAAATCTGAAACACGCAGTCGGCGGTCACCCGATGATTCTGTCAGAGGGGAAAGTGCTGGATACCGATACTGCAATCGTCAATCTTCCGAAACTCAACCCGCGTACCGCAGTCGGATTCAATGCCAACCGTACCAAACTGGTGCTGCTGGTGGTGGACGGCCGTTCTGAATTTGCAGCGGGCGTTATCTCCAAACAGCTGGCGGAAATTATGCGCCATGTCGGATGTACCGAAGCGATGAACTTCGACGGCGGCGGTTCTTCCGAGATGTATTCCACCCGTTGGGGCATCATCAACCGGCCGAGTGACGGCAAAGAACGTCCCGTTTCAGACGCTCTCTTCCTTGTTGCTCCCAAAAAGTAAGTACGGAAAAAATTACCTTGAATATTAATCGTAAAACATATATACAATGAAAAAAATCCTGTTATCTGTCGCTTTGTGTTCATTCACAGCATTGTCCGGTATCGCCAGCACCGAATGGACCTTGCAGGGAAATGTTTACAGTGTCGATACCTTGTCACACGAGCTTGTCGGCCCGGGTACAACATTGACAAAACTGGCGTTGGGCGGTTACCATAAAGAAAGAATTTTCTACACCACCACCGACCTGACCAACGAAAACGTAGAAATCAAAGCCGTAAAAGGCAAAAATACATTAACCGGTCTTGAGACTGTGTCAAGCATGTCCAAGAGCCGTTCAAACAGCGAATATTCCTATTTCTCAGGCGTAAATGCCGACTTCTTCAGCATGTCTGCTCCGACTTATTCCATCGGTTCCGTAATTGTTGACGGAGAAGTGTTTATCGGCAAAAACAACGGCTGGCCGGGATTCGGTCTCGACTCCAAGAAGAAACCGTATGCCGGAACAATCGTATTCGGCGGAAAAGTGAAATCTGCAACTGCGGAAAATGCAATTACAGGTGTCAACAAAGGTCGTGGCGAAAACGACATGATTATCTACACCCCGAAAATGGCGAATACAGAAACTAACGCCTACGGTACAGAGGTATCTCTTGAACCGGTAGAGGGTGCGAAAATCGTTCCGGGCAAAACAGCGAAAATGAAAGTATCCTGCGCTCCAGCAAATGCGGGCAGCATGGTTGTTCCTGCTACAGGTTACGTTCTTTCCGGTCACGGAACAGCTGCAGCATTCGTTGCAGGTTTGAAAGAAGGCGATATCCTTGACGTGGAATTGCAGGTGTCTTTCAATGGCGTGAATGCAAATATTACACAATCAGTAGGCGGTCAGCCGATGATTCTTTCCAATAACGAAGTGTTGAATACAGACGGTGTTATCGACCACCTTCCGACATTGCAGCCTCGTACAGCAGTAGGTTACAGCGCAGACGGAACAAAACTTGTGATGATGGTTGTCGACGGCCGTTCAGGTATTTCTTCCGGTGTTACATCCAAAGAACTTGCAGAAATCATGCGTTACGTCGGTTGTAGCGAAGCGTTGAACTTCGATGGCGGCGGTTCTTCTGCAATGTATCACTCTACATTCGGTGTAATCAACCGTCCGAGCGGAAATGCTGAACGTTCGGTTACAGACGGTTTGTTCGTTGCCTGCAAAAAAGCGGCTGACAACGAAATCAAATCCATCAGTTTCAAGGACTATTCATTATTCCTGCCGAAATACGGATTCTACAAACCGGTTATCTACGGTTACAGTGCAACCGGAGAATTGATCAGCACAAACGTAGAAGGTTACAAACTTTCCTGCAGCGCAGAACTTGGTGAAGTGAAAGACAACGGTTTGACACTGTTCTGCAACGGTAACGGAACTCACAAACTTACTGCAACATTCAACGGTGCAACTGCCGAACTTCCGGTAACCGTTAGCGAAGGCGTATTGTCATTCAGACTTCAAAACGTCATTGAAGACAGCTACAAAGGTTATCAAGTCGAAGTGGTTTCCACTATCAGCGGTGAAAACTATTCGGTAGACCCGACAGCTTTGACATGGAGCAGCGACAACGAATCTGTTGCAAAAGTTTCTGCTTCAGGTCTTGTTACAGGCGTGAGCAACGGTGTTGCAAAAATTACAGGTAAACTCAATGAATTTACCGCTACTTTGAACGTAACCGTTGAAGTTCCGACAGGACATACAGTTGCCATTGACCCGAATACCGACATGACAACATGGAAATTCTCCCAGTCAGGTTGCGTGGTATCAGCAAAGAATTCTCTTCCTGCAGGTATGAAATTGACACTGACCGGTCAGAAAGGCCGTTCTCCATATTTGAAGATAGCCAAAGATGTTAAGGTATACAGTGTCCCGGATTCTATTCAGATTCGTTTTTCTCCGAATGGTATGCCGTTATCAAGTATCAGCGTAGGCGTTACAAATGCCAAGGGTGATTTAAAATCTTACAAGCAGTCTTTGACAAATATCAATACAGCAAAAGAAAATGTCTTGAAAATAGCCGTTTCTGATATCTTTGAAACTGCAGACAGAGGTCTTTATCCGATTACATTCAACTACCTGAACTTCGGATTGAAGACTATGGTAACCGGTAAAAAATATGAATTTGAAATCCCGGGAATAGAAGTGATTTACAAAGAAGTTGAGCAGAGTGGAGTTGAAAATATTGTTGTGGAAGAAGATGAAATAGCAGTTTATCCGAACCCTGTAAAAGCGGGAGAACCTGTAACAGTAAGCGGTGTTGAAGGATGTGAAAAAGTATCCGTATATACTCTTTCTGGTGAGCTTGTTGCAGAAGTTGTCGGAAATGAGTCTGGATTTGTGACTTTGTCTACAGCCTCCATGAGTGCAGGTGTTTACTTGATTAAATATAATAATATAATAAAAAAATTAATTGTTAAATAAAATTAGTAACATGAAAAAATTAAAAAGTTTAATTCTGTTCATGATTTTGGCATTAACTGTTTCGGGTATGTTTGCCAAGAATATTTGGACGCTTGATGGCAAAGAATACGAAGTTGATACTTTGATTTATAAGCATAAAGTAGGCCCTGGAGTTCAGTTTGCAAAGTATGATTTGCCAACCATGCCGTTGAAAGTCAGCGTGCTTGAGGTGGATTATCAAAACGAATATTTCGATTGGGAAACCTGCAAGGGCGGTGACAAGGGCGTTTGTGAAGAACAGCCTACCAATATGTATGCCCGCAGCGACCGTGAAGGTCACAACATGATTGCGGCAACCAACGGCGACTTCTATTTTTATAAAGACGTTAAAGAAAACGGTATCCCGCGCAGCGGCCAGTTCCGTTTGAACGAATGTGTAACCAATCCGGTAGGCCGTGCATGTATCGTTACCAACGATGCTAAAGAACTGTTTATCGACTACGTCGATTTCAAGGGACGCATTACAGTGAACGGCGAAACAAAACGTCTTCACACCGTAAACATGCAGCGCCTGGAATGGGAAACAGTCGGTCCTGACCAACTGAACCTTTACACCAATTCCTACGGTCCTCAAACCGAAAACTGTATCGGCGGTGCCAAAGCGATTATCTCTCCGAAAGAAGGTACATTCTTCTGGAGCGCCAACAAAGATATCGTAGCGGTAGTGGACGAAATCGTACCGGGTGAGGGTGTTACAGAAATCCCTGCCGGCAAAGCAATCCTTTGGGGACGCGGTTCCTACGAAACACTGTTGAACGGTCTTGCAGTCGGTACTGAAATTACCGTTAATCTTCAGACAGACATGAGAAACAAACCGGGTTACATGAAAGATTTCAAAGAATTGATGGGCGGCAGCAACAGCATCATTCTTAAAAACGGCGGTATGTGTGACTGGTCTGCAGACCGTCATCCGCGTACATTCATGGGTTTCTCCAAAGACCAGAAAACTCTGTTCTTCGTGTTGACAGACGGTCGCTGGGGAGAATCTGTCGGAACTTCCATGCAGGAAAGCGGTGCCATTTTGAAAGAACTTGGTGCATGGGAAGGCGTAAACCTTGACGGTGGCGGCTCTTCAGTGATGATTGTAAACGGCGACATCGTCAACCACCCTTCAGACGGCAGCGTTCGTCCTGTAGGTAACGGTAACCTTTTGGTCAGCAAGGCTCCGGCATCCGAAGCCGTTGAACAGCTCGGCTTTGCTCCGCGTTCATACAACGTGCTGACAAATGCGCGTTTCCGTCCGGTAATTTACGGTTACAACAAATACGGTTTGCTGAAAACAAGAGACCTTGAAGGCGTTACATTCACCTGCGACGAAGCTATCGGTCATATCGAAGGCAACGAATTCGTGGCTGCAGACAAACCTGCAAGAGGTATGTTGACCGCACATTACGGCAACTTCTCCGAATCTATGGAAGTAACCATCTTCACCTGCGCTACAAAATTCCTTCTTGACAGCGTGGTTGTTGACGATACCCATCCGTATTTGATTGAAATTGTCGGCGAAAACGGTGTTTACAAAGACAACATCGACCCGAGAACAGTGACATGGACCGTAGAAGATCCTTCCATCTGTAAAATTGTTGACGGTCAGATTGTAGCCGTTGCAACCGGCGAAACTACCATTACCGGCAAATCTTCCGTATTCAACCAGTCATTGAAAGTAAGAGTTCACATCCCGCAATACAAAGTGGAATGTGCTCCGGAAGTCAAAGACGTGAACGGCTGGAAAGTAACATCATCCGGTACAAAAGAACGTGTGGTAACTGCAGGCGCGGATGGTTTAAACATCAAATTTACCGGAGCTCCCGGTCGTTCAAACTATATCAAAATCGAAAAAGATTTCGTTTTCAGCGGACTTCCTGAAAAGATTCAGTTCAAATTGAAACCGGGAGACCTTGACATTACAAAAATCAACCTTGTAATGCGCAGCCCGATTGAAAAATCCATTATTCACAAGATGGATTTTGTTGCCAATCCTGACGCTTCAGGCTGTACATTGATTGAATTGAACGCTACAGACCTTATCGGAGAGTGGAAACAGGGACATTTCCCGCTAAACTTCCTGTCCATGCATTTTACCCTTAAAGGTTTGTCCAAAGACAAAGCATACTCTTTCGAAATTCCTGAAATCAACGCCGTTTACAGTGGCGGTGCAGGAGTGGAAAACATTCTGGCAGAAAGCAATGTTTTGAAACTATATCCGAATCCTGTAGAAGCCGGTGAAATAGTAACTCTTGAAGGTCTGGATGCTGTAGGTAATACAGAAATCAAGATTGTCAACATGAACGGTGCCGTTGTCAGAAAATTTGAAGTTGCAGCGCAGGCCGGAGCTGTACAATTCTCTACCGCAGGTCTTTCTGCCGGAATCTATGCAGTGAAAGCCGGTAACGAAAGCAGCATGATTGTTGTAAAATAAGAATGAAATGAGTGGAATCGTAGTAGGCATAGGAGAAGCATTGTGGGATATACTCCCGGACGGCAAAAAGCTCGGGTGCACCCGCCAACTTTGCATGTCACGTTTCACAACTTGGCTTTGACAGCTGTGTTGTCAGTGCTGTCGGAGATGATGACCTCGGCAGAGAGCTTGTTGCACAGCTGTCAGATAAAAATATCAGGATGCTTGTCAGTACGGTGCCTTATCCGACAGGTACCGTACAGGTAAGCCTTGATGAAAAAGGTGTTCCGTGCTATGATATTACGCAGAACGCGGCATGGGACAATACCCCTTATACAAAAGAACTTGAAAGTCTTGCGGGAAAAACTGCAGCGGTATGTTTCGGTTCGCTTGCCCAGCGCAGCGAGGCGTCGAGAGCCGCTATAAACGGATTTCTTTCCGCTCTAAATCGAGAGGTGTGCAGATACCGTGTGTTTGACGTGAACTTGCGTCAGCATTTTTATACACGGGAGATTCTGAACGCATCCATGGAACAATGCAATATATTAAAAATAAACGACGAAGAACTGGTTGAACTCGGCGCGGTTTTCGGCTATCACGGAGAGATTAAAAGCGTATGCCGCGAGATTCAGAAGGATTATGACCTGGATATGCTGATTTTGACTTGCGGGGAAAGCGGAAGCTATATTTTTTACGACAGCCGAGTTTCGTATCTTGAAACACCCATTGTCAAAGTTGCCGATACCGTAGGTGCTGGAGATTCATTTACAGCAGCCTTCGTTGTCGCCCTTTTGAAGGGGATGAGCGTGGAAGACGCTCATAACAATGCTGTGAAAATTTCAGCATTCGTATGCACCCGTGAAGGAGCAATGCCGGAGATTCCCAGAGACCTTAAATTTTAGGATTATATCGGATTAGATAACATTAAATTTACATATTTATGAAAAGATTTCTAACTTTTATTTTGGCTGTTACGGTATTGTTGTCGGTGGCTGCTGAACCTGTCATCTTTGTAGGTCACAGGGGAAGTTCCTGGGGCGTGGAAAATACAAGCGAAGCGTTTATAAACGGAGCGAAAGCCGGTTATAAATATCTTGAATGCGACATCAAGGTTGCGGGTGACGGAACAATCGTTATTTCGCACGATGACAGTACCAATCGTCTTGGGGGCAGTTCCACTATTGCGGCTTCTACCATTGAACAGCTTAAAGCAGAAAATTATATACAAACACGTGGCGGCGTTACATATACAGGTAAAATCTGTACTCTTTCCGAATATCTTGATATTTGCAAGGAACACAATGTGCGCCCGGTTATCGAGTTGAAATGGGCTACAGGTATCAACAGCAACGACTGTTCCGGTATCCCGGCTCTTATCAAACTGATTGAGGAAAAAGGATTCCGCAAAACCGGCTACATCCTGACATCCATGAAACCTTGTCTGGAATATATCCGTACCAATTATCCTGACGTTCCGCTGCAGTTCCTGACAGGACAGTATTGGGAAAATCACTTCGACTGGTGTGTGAAATGGAAAATCGACGTTGATATCCAGGCAGGCTGTTTCTCAAAATCCACAGTCAAAAGATATCACGAAGCAGGGTTGAAAGTAAACGTATGGACCGTGAATACACCGGCAGCTTACCGTACATACGGTAACTTTGGCTGTGATTTCATGACTACAGACAATCTTGATATTACCAATCTTCCGGACCTTGACGCCAACATTACTTTCCCGCCGAACATCGTTGATTATCCGGGAAACAACGGTATCGTTTCAGGTTTGTATGCTCCGAAAGAAGTGGCAAGCGCAAAACTTCCGGACTTTTTGAAAGATATGACCGTGCGCCGCGCCATCGTTCGTGACGGCAAATGGTATGTTCTTGCTGTTGATGCAGAAAAGAAACCGTTGCTGACTGTGCTTGACGCTGAAACCGGCGAAGAAATCAAGCGCATGGACCTTACCAAAGTGGAAGGCGGAACCGTAGCGCTGAACGATATTGCAATGACTGCGGACGGCGTATTGCTGGGCTGTAACATGGCAACCGTAGGTTTCGAAGATTTTGTTGACACATTCAAAGTCTATAAATGGGAAAACGAGAACGCCGTGGCGGACACCGTATTCACCATTACAAAAGCAGACCGCATGGGCAACTGGCTGAAAGCTGCCGCAGGGGAAACATTCGCAGTTACAGGTGCTTTGAACGACCTTAAGGTATATGTTTCCGCCCGTACAGCATCCGGAAACAAAATCAGAATCTCCGCACTGGACGTGCAGAACGGTGTAATTGCCAAAACCGTTTATGCGCTTGACTCTCAAAACTATACAACCGATGCTTGGGGCACTGACTACACTTTCAGAGTTACTCCGTCTTCCCGCAACAATCTTCTTGTAGACAGCCGTACCATCGGTCCTAAAGAATATACGCTGGACTGGGGTGGAACACGTATTCCGATGACTGATTATGCCGATTTCAAGGAAGGCGTTCTGAATGCAAAAGCAACAGGTCTTGACTATGTACGTCTGGGTACAAAAGTATATGCCTACGCTGCAAACTGCGATGACGCAGCTGCGAAAGGTTCCGCTGCATTGTATGATGTAACCGACGGTATCTGTTCCGCGAAAATCGTTTCTCCGGCTGCTCCGGCAGAATATAACGGCGGCAGCTATTTGGCAACCGAGGCTGAATTTGCAGACGGCAAAATCAATCTTTATATGTTTGTACAGGGTGTAGGTATGACAAAATACATGGTAGAAGTTACTGAAAAAGCCGATGAGGATGCCAATATCGGAATAACCGATTTTGTATTGGATCTGCTTTGGGAAAACAGTAATACAAACGGTAACGCACCGCAGAATATTGACGGAACAAACGCTCAGCAGGGTGCTGCAAGCAAAGGCATTTTCTACGTTAACAACTGCGAAGAAAAGAAACTGTATCTGTTTAACGACAAAGGTTGCATGGGCAGCATTGCCGGCGGTGCAGGCTGGGGTACAGCATGTGACGATGCCGGAAATATCATCGTTCGCGACGACAAAGAAACAGGAAAGGCGCACAGAGTATTGATTTATCCTGCAGGCGTATCTCTTGAAAATCCTGGCGAACCGGTAGCGGTTGACTTCGAAGTGCCTTACGAAGGTCAGACCAACTTTATTTCCGCATCAGGTGACGTTTTGGGTGACGGAGGATGTATCTATATGTTCCCGAACAAACAGTCTGCCGTGAACCTCGTTTTGATTGCAGACGGCAAACTGGCTTATACAACAGCGTCAAGAAACGATTTGAGTTTGACAGGTACTGCTGCAGGATATGTAATCCCGCAGAACAACAATATCGACAACTTCGTATTCCAGGTTCGTACTAACGGTTACCACATCTACAATGCAGGTGAATGCGAATCACTGTTTGCAACCCGTTCAACCACATCTGCACCGGGCAGAAACTCTACCGGCGGCGGTGACTACTTCAAACTTTCAGGTCACAATATCCTGCTTTACAACTGCGGCGCCAACTACAAAGGCGGCTGGGCTGTTCGTGATATGACTGCAGACGCTGTTGTTGCACAGGTTGAACCTATCGGTAATCTGGGTTATGAAACAGGCGGCAACTATTCTACATTCAACTTCCTGTTTGCAGAAAAAATCAATGCCGGCAGCTACTACATCTACCAGTACTGCGCTTCAAACGGTATGGCGGTTTACAGACTTTACGACCGCAACTATTCAGGCGTTGAGGATATTGTCAGCGATGCAAAAGCTGAGTTGAAAGTATATCCGAATCCTGCAACCGATATCGTGAATATCAGTTCTTCCGAAGAAATCGGCAGCGTAGCCGTTTATAACCTGTCAGGTGCGCTTGTCGGTACAGCCGATGAAATCAACGGAACTTCCGCTACAGTAAATGTAAACGAACTTCCGCAAGGAACATATCTTATCAGCGTGGACGGTCAGTCTGCAAAGATTATCAAACGATAAATAGAAGATACATTATAGAAGAAAAGTCCGGGACGATTGTTCCGGACTTTTCTCTATTATAAGAGGTTTGATTTTAGTCTAATGTGATGCCGAGGCGTTCTTCAATCCAGTTGAGAATAGACTTGCGGTCTTCCTCCGATGCAAGATCTATGGAGTTGAAACAACAGAACTTGCAGGTTTTGTCGTTTCTCAGTTTTTCGAGTTTGTTTTGAACATAGTTCTGTTTGTTTTTGGGTTGCAGGAAGAACAGATTGCCTTTTACAGGTTTTACGATGCAGTTGCCGCTACGGTATTGCAGCAGATACTGCAATTCTTCCGGAGTAAACTGGTCGGCGTTGCGGAAACGGTGCTGAATATTACGAATCATACTTTCCGGATGTTCGGCATAATATTTTTCAAAGAAACTTCTGCTCAACGCCCTCGGAGTATGGTTCAGTTTCAGAAACCAATATTTTTGATTCGCAAGTTTAGCCGCATTCATCATCAACCCCTTGAATGTAACTTTTGTTCTGCCGTCACGTTTCGGCTTGATTTTCCGGGTCAGCCATGTCCAGAACATATTGAATTTAAGTGCGTAGCAAACCAATTTTCCGTCTTCGGTAAAGAAATCCTCCGGTGTAATCGGTGCGCACAGCATAAAGTCGTCGTTCAACTCGATATAATGCTCGCTCAGGCCCGGAATACGCCAGGTCATGGTTTCCAGTGCTACGGAATTGAAAGTCGGCAGATACTGTTCATAGCCCTTGAATATGGTCTTGTGGTCGATAATTTCGACCGGGATATGTCCGTTCGGAAATTTGTGCTGCAGAAATTCGTCTAGATCCGGATTCTGCTCGTCTGTTACGATATGGATTTTGCGCAGAAACGGTGCAAAAATATTGAGAGATGCCACACACCAGAATATCTCGCCCAAATCGCTGAAGCGGGTAGTCGCCGCAACATCTTCCGACCGGAAAATACTGCTGCTGCCGTATTTGTCGCGTTTGGCCTTGTGCACGGGGTCATTCCCGTTCACCCAGGTGATGACGGCATCTATCTCTTTCATAGTTCGAAACGGGATTTTTCGGGGAATAAATCTTCAAATGAAGTCAGGATTGCGGTACGCATCGCCTCGTATTTTTCTTTGCTCAACTGAACGTCGTTGATGCAAACCATTTTTCGGGTAGGGCGGTGAAGAAAATCCGAGATAGCCTTCGGGGATGCCACTGCCATGGAGAAATGCTTTTTGGATTGTCTTTGGCAGATCGCTTTTCCTTTGTAATACAGGTAATCCGGGAAAATGTACTGGTTGAAATTTTTCTCTTCTCGCAGCGGAGACAGCGAATCCAGAATCTCAGGTTCTCCAGCATCGTAAATCTTGTCACATTCGCTTTTTAGCATCGGAGTGCAGGTGTGCTGCGGGCGGACAAATATGATTGAATTCGATTTGCCCAGCACTTTGCGCGCCAGACGGTCGCTCATGCGGCACTGCTTTTTGTACAGACCGGTTGCAAGTATATGTTTTGCAAAGCCGAAAACAATCTTTCCGTCACGGAAGAAATCGGTCTTCTGGCAGTCCATCACCGGATACATGTCGTCGTTGAAATACAGATATTCCTCGTCCAGACCTTCGATTTTGTGCAGGAACATTTCAATGCTGGTGCTGTTGAAAGTCGGCAGATATTTTTGCGGAATAATATCCTTGTGCAGCACGATTTTCAACCGGTCGCGGTTAACCCAAGCGGGAACCTGACTGTCGTGAGACACCACCAGATACACATTGTTGACAAACGGCATTTTTGTTTCGATACCGCGCAGCAGATATTTCAGCGTTCCCCAGTCGCGGAAACGTTTGTCCTGAACCGGAATACTGGTGAAATCTTCGTATGCTTTCTGCCAAATGGAATCAAGTCCGTCAACATATGTAATTACTGCATCCATAAATCTTTACGTATCTATAATGCAAAGATAGTTAATAATTGAGCTAAATTGTCCAACGTGGGGCGGTTTTTAGGTGGAATCGGCTAAATAATGGTCGTTGATGCCGTCCGATTTTTCTAATTGTAAAAAAAATAGTAATTTTATTCGATTTTAGCGTCCGTAGTGTGGGCGCAGAAATAATTTTGAACTATGGGGGGAAAAGTTGCATTGTGCATACTCAACGGAATATTCAAAAGCATCGCATTGCTGCCGCTGTCGGTGCTGTATGCCATCAGTGATTTTTTATATTACGTTACTTATTATGTTGCGCGTTACCGCAGAAAAGTGGTGCGCAAAAATCTATTGAAATCTTTTCCGGAGAAGTCCGAAAAAGAGATTCAGAATATCGAAAAGAAATTTTATCGTCATTTTACCGACTATGTGGTGGAAACCGTGAAGTTGCTGCATATTTCCGATGAGGAGATGCGCCGCAGAATGGTGTTTACCAATATCAGCGAACTTGAAAAAGTACGCGGTGACGGCAATCCGATATTCCTGTATATCGGCCATTACTGCAACTGGGAATATATCCCGTCCATTACCATGTGGCTGAAAGAAGGTCTGGAACCGTGTCAGGTATACCATCCGCTGAAAAACAAAGTGATGGACAAATTCTTCCTGAAACTTCGCAGCCGTTTCCATTCAGTAAGCATGTCGCAGCAGCAGACTTTGAGAGTGATTCTGACCATGCTCCGCGGCGGCAAGCAGCCGATTCTGGGACTTATTGCCGACCAGCATCCGAAAAAACGCGATTCCAAAGTATGGATGCGTTTTATGAATCAGGAAACCGCCCTGATTACCGGCGGGGAAACAATGGGACGCCGAATGAATGCGCATTTCTTTTATTGCCACTTCAAGTGTACAAAACGTGGATATTACGAGATGACATTCACCCGTATCAATCCTGACGAATCGGATGAATTTTCGGTTACAAAGCGGTATATGCAGATGCTTGAAGCCAATATAAAGGAAGCACCGCAATACTGGCTGTGGAGTCACAACCGCTGGAAATACAAATACAGTGACATCTATCCGGGCGAAACAATGCCGGAATAAAATAAGAAACCCCGAAAGAAGCCTTTCGGGGTTTTGTTTTGATTGATATTGTCTGTTAGAATTTGTAACCTACAGAAAGTGTGAAGTTGCCGTTTTTTACAGAACCATTCGGAACTCCTGCAACGTCAACAAGACCGAAGTCGTAACCGATTGCAACCGGAATTTTGTTAAGTAGTTCAACACCGGCTCTCAAACCCAGACCAAAGTCGAAACGGTCAAGACCTCCGTCCCCGTAAGTGTTTTCAGACGCTTCAATACCACCGGCTTTCACTTTTGTTTTACCGAATGCTCCGATATTGAAGTACGGACCGAATTCACCGAATATAGCAAGTGTTTTGCCGAATTTGTATTTGTAACCTACGTGAATCGGAAGCTCGAAACCGTATGCGTCAACGGTTAGAAGGTCTTCTTTTGCACCTTTCATTGTCAGGAAGATACCGGCATTTACATAAAGGTTGTACGGCAGGTCAAGAGAGCCTCTTACACCGACGTTGAAACCACATCTTGAATTGATGTCTGTTAGTTTTGATACGTTAAGACCAACTTCAACCTGGCCTGAGAAATTCTGTGCGACGATTGTTCCTACACTTAGTGCAAGAACAACAAAAAATGTAATTAGTTTTTTCATTCTGTTTTGATTTTTAATGTTTACTATTGCAATTTACACTTTTTTTAAAAACAAAGTGTAAAAATTTTGGTCTTTTCGGGTGCAATAGAACAATAAATATCCCGAATAAAACATTCTGGTTTGTTTTTATTAGTGAATTATAATAACTTTGAATTGAAATTCCGGCATAGGAAAATTGACAAAAAAAGATGAAAAAAAACGAAGATATTCAGATAGATGTTGTGATTACATGGGTGGATGGGCATGATCCGGAACATCGTAGAAAACGTATGAAATATCAGATTGGAGGAGATTTGCGACGTGTTGATATCGGCGGTGATACGCGCTTTAATTCTCTCGGCGAAATCAATTACTGTGTAGCCTCTATCAATAAATATGCTCCTTTTGTACGGAAAATCTATATTGTTACCGACAACCAGGACCCGCAGGTTGATAAATTCATGGACAAGAATTTTCCTGGGAATCGTATCCCGATGGAGATTGTTGACCACACAACCATATTCAGAGGTTATGAGCAGTATCTTCCGGTATTCAATTCCCTTGCTATCGAAACTATGCTGTGGCGTATTCCGGGATTGAGTGAATATTATATCTATCTGAATGACGATTTCTCGCTTATCGGACCTGTAACCGAGGAGGATTTTATCCGCAAGGGCAAAATGCTTGTTAACGGTTCTCGCAGAATCGTTCCGTTCTCGGAGTTGAAAGAAAAGGTACATACTTACCGCAAAGGGGGAGTCCCTCTGGTAACCTTGCGTAGAACGCTTTTGAACGCTTCTGAAATTCTGGGTGACTGGAAGATGATTAAGCTTGTGCACGCTCCGCAGATGTTGAGAAAAAGCATTTTCGAGGAGTATTATAGAGAACATGAGGAAGCAATTATCCACAATATCAAGCACCGTTTCAGAGATATTACGCAGTATAATGCGAGCGCATTGCATTATCTGCTGGCAATGAAAAATCATGAGGTAAAACTCGTAAATCCGGCAAAGAAATTGCTTTATATCAACCCGAAACGCTATCAAATGAAACGTACGCTTGAAAAACTGGCCATCTTTACCAAAAAGAAAAAAGCCAGATATTTCTGCATCAATTCGCTTGACCTTGCCACTCCGGATGTTCAGAAGGCTGTGGTAGGCTGGCTGAATGACCGTCTGCATGGAAAATTGTAAAAGACATAAAATAAAAGGGCTCGCATTTGCGGGCCCTTTCTTTTTATATGATGTTTTGTTTAAAATATCCAGCCGATGGAGGCGGTAAAGTTGCCGTGTTTGATTTTCATGTCTTCGACGGTAGAACTGTTTGTCAGACCGAAATCGTAGCCGATAGCTACCGGAACTTGTTTGAAGATGATGATACCAGCACGGATGCCGATACCGAAATCAACCCGTTTCAGCAGATTCTCTTCTCCGAATGTGTGGAATTTGTCTTCACCAATCTGGCTGGTCTTCACTTTGGTGTCGCCGAAAAGACCCGCGCCGAAATAAGGACCGATTTCGCTGAATACGGATACTGCATCAATAAGTTCGCATCTGAACCCGAAATGAATAGGAACTTCAAGATAGTAGGCGCTGGAAGAAATATTGATGACATTGCTTTTGCTTTCGCCGACTTCTTCAGTCTGACCGCCTTTCTTTGAAATGAAAAGACCGCCGTTTACATATACGCCGTTTGCAATTTCCGGGATATTCATAATTCCTCTGAATCCGATTCTGAATCCGACTTTGGAATCAAATTTGGTCATGGTGGAAACATTCACGCCCAGTTCGACTTCTCCGCCAAAATTCCCGGCATTCATTGCGCCGGTGCAAAGAATTACGGAAAATATAAAAAGAGTAAATTTTTTCATAATAGGTTGATGTAGAATCTGATGTAAAGATAGGTATTTTCGTCCGGATACCGGTGATGATGCGGCATTTAGTATTCAGTTCACCGTCCACTTTCGGAATGTCTGATTATACAATGATTTGGTTATTGTATTGTTCACAAAAAACTCCGGCGGGAACGCCGGAGTTTGATATATAAGGATTTTAAATTATTCCCATTCGATAGTTGCGTTCGGTTTCGGAGACATATCGTAGCAAACGCGGTTTACATTCGGAACTTCTTTAAGAATGCGGTCTGTAATTTTCAAAAGTACCGGCCAAGCCACCTGTTCGATTGTAGCTGTCATAGCGTCAACAGTGTTTACGGCGCGGATAATTACCGGCCAGTCGTATGAACGTGCGTTGTCGCGTACACCTACTGATTTGAAATCAGGAACAACTGTAAAGTACTGCCATACTGTTTTGTTCAAACCTGCATTTTTGAATTCTTCCTGAAGGATAGCGTCAGATTCGCGAACAGCTTCAAGACGGTCGCGTGTGATAGCACCCAAACAACGAACGCCAAGACCCGGACCCGGGAACGGCTGACGGAATACCATGCTTTCAGGCAGGCCAAGTTCAAGACCGCAAGCACGAACTTCGTCTTTGAACAACATGCGAAGCGGTTCTACAAGTTCGAATTTCAAGTCTTCAGGAAGACCGCCTACATTATGGTGAGATTTAACCATCTTGGCTGTTTTTGTACCGCTTTCAACGATATCAGGATAGATAGTACCCTGACCAAGGAAGTCAACACCGTCAAGTTTGCGTGCTTCTTCTTCGAATACGCGGATAAATTCGCCGCCGATGATTTTACGTTTTTCTTCAGGATCTGCAACACCTTCCAGTTTTGTTAGGAAGCGTTCTGTTGCGTCGATGTAAACAAGATTTGCTTTCAGCTTGTTTTTGAAAACTTCAACAACCGCTTCAGATTCGCCTTTACGCATCAAGCCGTGGTTAACGTGAACGCATACAAGGTTGTTGCCGATAGCTTTGTGAAGAAGGGCAGCTACTACGGAACTGTCAACACCTCCGGAAAGGGCAAGAAGAACTTTTTTGTCACCAACCTGGCGGTGGATAAGTTCAATCTGGTCGTTCACGAAATTTTTCATGTTCCAGTTTGCTTCAGCTTTGCAGGTATCGAAAACGAAACCTTTAACTGCAGCTTTGATTGCTTCTTCGTCAGAAGTGAATTCCGGAAGTTTAACCTCGCAAAGGGCTTTGTCGTGGCCTGCTGCGATTACAGGAAAACCTGCATTGTAGATTTCCGGTCTTACATCAATGGCAACACCGTCGATAACATTGTTCGGTCCACCGTTGATAATCACACCTTTAACATTAGGCAAAGCCTTCAACTCTTCGGCTGTAATGTCATGCGGATAAATTTCGCTATAGACACCAAGAGCGCGTATGGCTCTGGCAAGCACGGTATTCTCGTGACTTCCCAAATCCAAAATAACAATCATATCTTGTTTCATAACTTATTGGGTATATTGTATTACTCGGAATGAGCGGATTTGATAACAATATTATTTTGCTGCAAAATTAATATTTTTTCATCGTTTTTCGGGTATTCCCGCGCAATTTTATTTTGTTAAAAAATCAGCCCCGACAAAACTGCCGGGGCTGAGTGATATAATGCGGTTTTTTATTCCCATTCAATAGTTGCAGGCGGTTTGGAACTGATATCGTAGCAAACGCGGTTTACGCCCTTCACTTTGTTAATGATTTCGTTGCTCACTTTGGCAAGGAATTCGTACGGAAGACGCGCCCAGTCGGCTGTCATGGCATCTGTACTGGTAACGGAACGAAGTGCAATTGCTCTTTCGTATGTTCTTTCGTCACCCATAACGCCTACCGTCTGCACCGGAAGCAGAATTGCACCTGCCTGCCATACCTGGTCGTACAAGCCCCATTCGCGAAGTCCCTGAACGAAGATGTCGTCAGCGTCCTGAAGTGTTGCCACTTTCTCCGGAGTAACTTCGCCGATGATTCTTACTGCAAGTCCCGGACCCGGGAAAGGGTGGCGGGTAATCATGTGTTCCGGAATACCCAGTACACGTCCGGCATTACGAACTTCGTCTTTGAAAAGGTAACGGATAGGTTCGCAAAGTTTCAGGTCCATGTTTTCAGGAAGACCGCCTACGTTGTGGTGGCTCTTGATAACGGTACCTGTAATGTTTTCAGACTCGATGCAGTCAGGATAGATAGTACCCTGAGCCAGCCATTTGACGTCTTTTATCTTGTGGGCTTCTTCATCGAACACCTCGATGAATTTTTTGCCTACGATTTTACGTTTCTGTTCCGGATCAGTAACGCCTTTCAATGCAGCGTAGAATTTTTCGCTCGCATCGATGCCGACAACATTCAATCCAAGTTTAGCGTAGTCCGCCATCACGTTTTCATACTCGTTTTTGCGAAGCAGACCGTGGTTGACGAAGATACAGGTCAGATTTTTGCCGATAGCTTTGTGAAGCAGTACTGCAGTTACGGTAGAATCCACGCCGCCGCTCAATCCAAGCACCACTTTGTCGTGTTTAAGCTGTGCTTTAAGGTCGTCAACGGCAGTTTCGATGAAAGAGGTTGAGTCCCATTCCTGATGGCTGCCGCAGATGTTCACGCAGAAGTTTTTCAACAACTGGGTACCGTCCTGAGAGTGGAACACTTCCGGGTGGAACTGTACGCCCCAAAGTTTTTCGCCGACAGCCTGATATGCCGCGATGCGAACCTCTTCGGTAGATGCAATCACTTTGAAGTTGTCCGGAACGGCTGTAATGGAGTCGCCGTGGCTCATCCAGACTTGTGAATTTTCGCGGATACCTTTCAACAGCGGATTCTTTGCGTCAAAGCTTTTCAAACGTGCTTTGCCGTATTCGCGGGAGTCGGCAGACTCCACTTTGCCGCCGTTGTTATATGCCATATACTGAGCACCGTAGCAGATGCCCAGAATCGGATATTTGCCGCGGATTTTGTCAAGGTCGATTTTAAACGCCTTTTTGTCGTAAACGGAGAACGGACTGCCGGAAAG